>Ga0307517_10008500_pt1 | contig 14729 bp, 18 predicted proteins | sample 23_EM_MG_FD_194515 | JGI IMG/M metagenome (GOLD analysis project Ga0307517, IMG submission 194515) | Populus trichocarpa ectomycorrhiza microbial communities from riparian zone in the Pacific Northwest, United States - 23_EM | ecosystem: Host-associated > Plants > Roots > Unclassified | place... | reverse complement strand
CACAAACGTTAATTAGCTGTTGTGTTTAGTCAGGGCTGAAGTAGGGTTTGCACGGAAGTCGAGATGCTGAATGGCGATACTAGGGAGAAGTCTGTAGTGGTGAAACGCATTACTAAATGTCCCGGTGGCGATAGCGTTCGCAATTGCTGACTCGAGGTTTTTGTGTCGTATCCCACACAGAACCTCAGTTCGTCAATGAGGATAACAACCAGTCGATCCCATTTTTCTTTTGCAAAGGCATCGTGAAGAGTTCCCGAGATGACACTTTGACCGAGAAGTAGTGCGATTCAAGTTGGCACTCTGAAGTTCCTTGCCAATGGATGTCCAAAGGGCGTTGGTATCCTTCGAATAGTCCAAAGCTCAAGTGTGAAACTTCCTGAACACTCGCGTTGACTTTCCAGATGCTCGGGCTCCTGTGGGGAGGATATATTTGCAGCCTCGACAATAAGAATGGTCTGGGTTTGCTCGGCAGGATCCAGAAAGTAACGTAGGGTTGTTATTGTATCACCATTGACACTCCGTTCTTCTACACACAAGTGTTTTGATGGGTAGGAAAGCATCTGTGTCAAGCACTACTCACTACCGCGTGTTCTCTTGGGCGCTTTCTGGAAGCTGAGAACGTCAACAACGATGAGTAGGGAATCGAAAAGGTGAATTTGTTTGCTTACGGGTAAATTGTATTCGCCTGGAGGCAGCAAAAGAAGTAAAAGAGAGTTGGAATATGAGCACAGATAATTTATTTACCAGGTTTCACGATTAAACGGCAAAGTATTCCGGGAGTTTATGCGTGGGTTCTTCCAATGCGACAGAGAAATCGGTAACTAGTGACGAAACTTGAAGCCGTTCGGAAAGAGTCTTGACGGGCGCAATATCAAGGCAGTCGACAGGAAGATTTATGTAAGCTGATAACATACCTCGATCTCCATCCCCAACAGATCCACGTCGCCATCGACAGGACGAAAACAGAGATTGAGATTTTCCTCTTCCAAGTCAAAGCGTTAGTTACAGGTGACGTCACTTATCTCGGAAGACGGCCCGCAGTTTCTGAGGCGCTACTTAACTGATCTAATTCCAATTTCTGCAATTCCATTCCATGTAGTCCATACACTCGACTAAAACAAGTCGGTAAACAAGTTCGAACACAGCGGCCCAAGTCAAATCTTTTCGAACAGTGCAGACCAACCGTGACACGGACCAGGGGGTAGGATTGGTTCTATGGAGAGGGGGAAGGGGGAAGACATTGAAGTAGAGTCAAAAGGAGGATGATATAACTGATATAAGCACCTTTCCTGCTTCAACTGGATCTACAGGGGTGTTGGGCGTCGAGCTTAAGGGAGGCGAGGCGACGGACCGATTGGAGATGGAGATGGATTGATTAACAGAATGGTGAGAGAGGATAAAGTGGAATAGGAGGAAGGAAGTAAAGACAAAGAGTTTGAGACGCAATGCTGGGATTCTTTTTCAGAGTCAGTGGTGAAGGCATTGAGTTTACCAGACTCGATGGTGCAAATGAGATAGAAACTTGTGCCTTTTTCGCCTGGGAGGAAGGAGAGGCGAGAAGGAGGGGACGACGCAGCAGTGGGGTCGGTAGTGATGGTTTGGATGTTCTAAGGGTACAGGTTTGAAGAATGAGAGACAGGATGAGGATAAAGGATGAGGAAATAGTGAATGAAAAGGGAGAGAGCAGATGGTTGGCGGAGATGTCCAACTGGGAGGTAAGCGGCCAAAGCAAGTACTTTTATATCGAAAAAGTAATACCTACTATGGCGTGTGCAATGCGGAGGTGTTTTGTCGAAACCGATGATGGATGTAAGAAATGGGCATAGGAGATGGAACAGAAAGTGGCGAGGGGTGCGTGAGGGAAGATTTAGGAATCGCGCCAAATTGTAACGAAATTTCCAATTGCAATGGGCTCTGCCGTCACCCGTGTATTGTGATGGTATGTCCGTAATCTCGGTGTTACACCGTATAATACATATGGAGTAACAAAGACATGGAATTGTGCCGCCAAGTTCATGGCAGAAACCTGATGTTGACCGTGCTTTTGGTCGCCTGCTTCGTGTAAGCCACTGGCAGGCATACGAAGGGAAATCATCGTACCTTTCCCATGAACCGCACGACAGAAATCGCGGTGGAGATAATCCACCCAGGAGCGGATACTTGGATGGAAACAGGTTCATTCTGAGTCGCAATATCATCAGTCAGGACTACTAGCAAGCATCTATAATAATGGCCCAATCCTTACCTTGATCATGCTCTTTACTTGTTGCAAAGAAGGGATTGAGTCACAGGCTGAGATGCGCCTCACATGGTGCATTTCCAGCCCGTTGCGGCTGTCCGGAAGATATCTTGTAGGCTGCGTGGTCACGGTCAACCCATTCATACGCAGAGGAGAAAATTCGGGATTATTGTGGGAGATGTTCAAGTTATAGGTAGTCGCGGGAAAGGGCATTGTATGAAGGCAATTCTTGGTAGGACTTGCTGGGAGAAATGGGATAACAACTGCCACCTTCTTATAAGTCAATTGGCATATGTGGTCAGCCAATCGGATTTGGTATCCTGAATCGATGTTAAAAAGATGCTATGCACTTTTGGCAGGGGGTCCTTGGTAAAACCATTCGTCGCAGATTTACTCGGTATCCTGTTACCATTTTATGTGATATGTTTATCGAGTTACCTTTGTCATGTCAAATGGGATCATCGATCTATGATCTGATCTTGCTGGACTTCTTTTGGTCACACTTGTGTAACGTGTTCTCCGTTGTAGTCGGCCCTGCCAAGAAGCTGACATGGTCACGGTCTCGTTGCAAACCCGTTCCTGGCACGACTATTCCTACCCAAATATATAGGCCCAAATACGGTTGACTCTGCCGGAGATTAAGTGGGTGTTCCAGCTAGTTATCTTGTATCATTCAATTTCCTTACCATTGAATTTGGCTGACGTTTGGTGGGCGTCAAAGAGCACCTCGCAAAATTTGATGATCCCGCAGCTCTGTCCTTTGCACGCTTCTGATGTCTCGGTTTCACATAGCCTGGTGTTACGATTTGGAGGGCTAAATAACCATAATTTTCTTCCTCTTCGGCATTTCGCAGCGACACGTGGGCTTCGATCGATTGGGTAATTTATAAAATGGAACGGGACGCACCGCGTCGTTTCGTTTTGGGTTCATCTTGGGGGTTCGGTTGTTAGCAAATTCAAATCGGGATGGCTCACGGGAGAAGACCTACCGAGTTTTTGGTTTGGTACTCTCGTTATCGACAAGTTATCGACAGACATTTGTTCGCTATCATTCCTCGCATTGTGCCGCCATCCGAGGGAGAGCAGTATTGGATCTAACTTATAAATGTCTCCCTAGTTTAGACACATAGTTGCCTTCGGAGAGGTGCCTGCCGTCCACCAATTACTATTATTGGCTTACTCGCACAGCGCTACGACTCTAGGAAAACTTCCTTCGTCTACACCTTCTTGCTTCCGTGCACTTGGAATCGCCCTGCCTTTTCGGAACGACATTTCGGGGTCAGATGGAATCACATAACGAAAACAATGTGGAAGTTTGTTTGGCGCCCTTCCTTTCAGAAGACACACCACGTAAGGGCTTGCTTACGACATTCCAGTACTTATGTAACAAAGTACTGGGAACAAGTTTTGTTTCACAGGCGGATATATCGAAACTTCCGTCCAACTGCCTGGTGCTAATAATGTGTATGATCTTTGGCCTGCTATTTGGATGATGGGGAATCTGGGACGTGGTTATGGTGCATCTCTTGGGGAGTAATATAAAATTACCTCATTTGCTTATTGTTCGGCAACCGCCGGCGGCTACTATTGTTGACAACGGCCATCAAGGTGTACTTGTCCGGAGAAAGTCACCCTGGTCCTAAACGTTCGGACGGCTCTTTTGTCAGAAGGTCGGCTCCTGAAATCGACATATTTGGGGCATATAAATGTTAGCATTTGACGGGGTGACTGGTTGATCCTACGACTCAGGTGTCTCTGGCATTGAATCAAAACTATTTGTTTGTCCCTTACCGTAACGACTGGATACGACTCATACGAGCCTATTGGTATTCAACGAAGGCTACAAATGGCAAGAACATGATTGCATACAGCTTTGATGAATAGCTATTTTGGATCCAGCAACTGGCAACCAATCAATTATGCTGGTTACTTGGTCTATGGTTTTTAGGTTGTGTTCATCATTTCCGCTTCCATTTATTCTAACAATGTACTTAGTATAAACCTGGTTATGACGGGGTGGTTGTTCATCAGTCATTGAAAATTCGACACCGAGGCTATAGTATTATATCATCTGATAATAAACTATCGTGGACAGAGGAATTTCGGGCCTATCGACCTCATCTCACACATATTTGAGAATCGACTATATCAGAGTCCACCCACCCGGCTGTGATCCAAAGGGTTATCCGACAAGCGCTTATAGTAAGTAAATGCTGAACATTTTCGACATATGTCACATGTCGAAGCACAAATCCGAATTAGACGACGTGGGTAGGCGACTACCATCAGCAATGGCCGAAAAATAAATTCTTAGGACAATGTTAATCATCCCCTTCTTCCCCCCTCCGAGCCATGTTCTCTTTCTCCTAGCGAAACAAGGTTCATATCAACAATTAATACACCTGACATAGCGCCCTTTATCTTCTACCCGATCCATCGAGGCTTGTCTTTACTGCGCAGATGGGTTTATCTATTGTTAAAAATTTCCATCAGAATCGTGTTAACTCCCTAATATGGCAACTGGCGCAGAACACTACTAGATTTGGAATGCAGATATGCTTTGTGGAAAGGCACCAGTAGTTTTTAAAAATTTGTATTACGGGTGTCTCGTTTGAATAGCGACAATTGTACTCTAAACTTTGCCTGGATATTGATTCACCCAATACAAAATTCGCTGACACCAGTTCCGAGTCAGGGGTCCTTCTGAATCAGGCTTGGAGGTGTGCATTGTCATGTTTAGCACTGCTAATTCAAAACATCTAGATCTAGATTCGTAACCAGCCGGAGAATGCCACGCAGAGGTATGTTGCAGGTAACAGATGTATGAACCTGTCTCGCGGAGCACGTCACTGGACTTTGTGACTGCAGAGGTCATAGTCTTTTTTTTTGTGAAGTTACAATGTACCACAATGGGGGGTCTTCTCCGTCAAATCTGGATCTGCATATTCCCACTTTGCACCACTACCTTGGATTACTTTCATGTCCCCCTTCCCGTCTAACAAGTCGACTCCGACACTCCGCAAAGCATTGACACACCACTCAGGGTACCCTGCGTCTCCGAAATATTGTGTGAAGAAGTCTTTGAGGTATTTCGGAAAGGTCTTCGAGATGATGGCTTCTCGAGCGCGACCCATGACTTGAGCTTGAAATACGATGTTGTGCATCGTAATAGCTGTGCCATCTGTCAAAGTCGGGTCTGAAACTTAGCTATAGCAGAGTCATACCGTGGGCAGTGGCTGTTTCGTGCGTGATGGTGTGGTGTAGTAGTGCCCGAGAAACTTTGTCTTTGCAGGTTGGGCAAGGACAGGATTCGTCTATCGGCCTAAAGTCTTTAGCATGTTTACTGAGCTCTGAGGATAGGAATGATAAGTCAGCTTCTATGACGCAGACATTTCGTGAAATGGATATCATACTCAGGTTGATGGGTCCCATATGTGTCAATGCGACTCCAAATCTGGCAGTACGAGTTGGGAAGACACAGTCGGCCTGGGAGTATTAATTAGTGTGTGGTTGTGTCACAGGGTTAACAGCTTCACCATGTCTACACCGAGAGCGATACAGACGAGAAGATCTTCGGCAAAACCGATGCCCATGGCATATATAGGTCCTAGAGGCATCGTTATGACAGGGATTAACTTAACTTGCGAGGTATGGACTTGCTATCTTCTGGTAGTCTATCGGCACATTGTTTGATCCTATCAGTGCAAAAGTCAATTGACACTGATAACGAAGGGACAAGTGAGACGCACACCCTCCAAAACAAATCTGATCAAAAATGAGAAAAACAAGTCACATCTCGACTGAAAGTCATCATTCATTTATTCATTACCTTTCTCCTCGCCACCGCTCAAACCTCCAATCGCGTACCCGGATACTTTATCCTTCCGCACAATCATCATATCTAGACATTGATCGCGAAGGTTGGGATCAAGTCCTCCCTGGACGATCGCGAACAAGTTTTGTGTATTATGTTTGCCTGATTTTTCGTGGTGCGCGATGCACCTGTCCAACCATCGCACAGACCTTTCCATTGCCTCTCCGACGCGAGGTCCGGTCATTAGGCTTGGTACTAACAAATTTGAAGTCAGATAACGGCGTTGGCGGATTGAGGTGGAGGTACAACCTACGTCGTCTAGTTGCATGATGATGTCCGCTCCGATGGCATGTTGTATTGATATACTTTCTTCTGGCTATACGATGATGAACGAAAGTTAGATGAATGTGAGAGATACGCCTTACCGTTAGCATCGTGGGCTCGCCATTAAACGGGCTCGCGAACAATGCCCCCTCCTCGGTAATGGTTGTGAACTTGCTCAACGAAACAAATTGGAATCCACCACTATCCTGGGTTAGTTGTTCGATCAGATATTTCAATCAAATCTCCGTACGAGGCTGGTACACGAACTGTAAGCAGATTACGGTTCCAATTTTGAAATTTGTGTGCTCCGCCTGCTTTCTTCAGAACCTCCAGCCCAGGTCGTAGGTTTAGGTGGTACGTATTGTTCAGTATCAGTGTTACACCTAGACTCTCCATTTGCTGTGGTGTCAGACCTTTAATGGCAGCCTGCGTTGCCACGGGCATGAAAGTTGGTAGCATTGTAACACCATCTGTAGAAAATAATATGAACAAGATAGCCAATGAGAAGAGCTCCTTACGAGCAAGTTTCATTCGAGAAACACGCGCTCTTGTAGTGGGACATTTTGCAATGACCTCAAATTCCATTGCGATCCGTTTGGCGATGATGGAAGCCAGGACAAGAGCTAAAATTGGGTTGTTACAGTGTCATGTGGCCATTTGAAGTCTAACCCAGTGCCCACACGCCGACTTGCACAACATGTTCTGCATTACTTCGGTCGTGCATCTCTTATTCCTCTTACCCTCCATACATGCATTCTACCTTCCAGGTGCAGCGCCCCACAATTACAAGGAGGGCGAGGATGTCGAACTCTTCGTCAACGCGTTGACTCCGATGCTCTCTGGGTCGAGCGACTCCAAATTGGTGGGTTCTCTTTCGAATTGTCGCCATCAACTTATTTATTCGGGGGTATACAAAGAAATCTCTAATAAATCGTAAGCAAAATGTGTTGTTTCCTGCAATAGAAGAATAAATTTCGACAGACGACTACTATAATCCAAAATTCCGCTTCTGCGAGCCAAAAGACGGTCCTCTAAAACAACCTGAATCGTTAGGCTCTGTTCTTTTCGGAGACAGAATATTCAATTCGCCGTACGATGTACGTACTCTCACTGATTTCCTCTGAGGTTCATGGCTCACGGCTCGCTCCCAGATAAAAATGCTGAAAGAAAACGGCACATGTCGTACACTATGTCTGGTTGAAGATGTCACAGGTGAAGAGGCAAAATTTATCAACGACCGCATTCGTGAGGACTATGCCATAAACTGGCTCGTCGATGGTCTTCCGGCTGCGGAAATGAAGGTTGATGTAAGGTCGAAAGAACTCTTCTTCGACATGGGTTTCAATCTTGGTGACAATGAAGGCAAACGCCGTAATGTACCAGCGCTTAACAACCATTATGAAATCGTCCTTAGGTGCAAGGTATTCCTTTTAATTTTAACCTATCTGACAAGTTTTTAGGTATCACATGCCTACTCCAGACACCTATCGCATTGTAGGAGTCCTTGTCTGGCCTGCAAGGTAAGATAGTAGCTGGAAACCATTAATGGCATCGGTTCTGATTACGGGATTAGTATTGGAGGCCGTCAGACAGCTACGCCGAATTGCGACATTCAAGGTTCTCCACCACTCATTCTGACAGAGGATGCACCTCAACCAATCCGTTATACCTACCGTGTAATGTGGAATGTGAGTTTTCTCTTATTCTTTGACATTCGCCATTCCTAACAAGTGTTTCAGCAATCTGATACTCCATGGGTGGGTTTCTCACTGGTCCTTCGCAGTAAAACTCACGCTCACCTAGGCTACACGATGGGATAACTATCTTCACATCTTTGACCCCCGTATACACTGGTTCAGTCTAATCAACTCCCTCATAATTGTGGTATTTCTCTGTGTCATGGTGTCTACGATTCTATTCAAGAGTGTATCCAGAGACGTGCGTTCCTTTAAATTTTTACCTTGCACAAACTCATTCCTTCCCAGATCAATCGTTACAACGCCATCGACCTAAGCGTAGGTTATCGAGCTATTAATCCCCCTGGTCAGTAATATTCATGTTGTCACAGGAGGATGTACAAGAAGACTGGGGTTGGAAGCTCGTTGCCGGGGAAGTCTTCCGTTCACCCAAGAATCCTTTATTGCTTTCAGTCATGATCGGAAATGGTGCTCAGCTGTGTGCCATGGTGGCCATCACTCTGGGTATGTCAACCCCCTCAGATTGCAGGGTCTGTCTAATGATTTCATAGTGTTTGCATTATTTGGATTCCTCTCGCCTTCCAATCGGGGCTCATTGGCAACAGTAATGATGGTATTTTGGACTCTCTTTGGAAGGTAAGTTGCGCAAACGCATATTAAACTCTTTTGAACTCATTCTCACTCCACAGTATTGGAGGATATTTTTCCAGCCGTGCCTATGTGACTTTTGGTGGGGTCAACCGAAAGAAAAATGCTTTCGTCACTGCCACTGCTTTACCAACGTTGGTCCTATTCTGAATTGGCGGCATGTATTCACACCATCAACAGGCTCATTTTCGCAATTGTCTTCCTGCTAAATTTCTTCTTGCTGACTGCAGGATCCTCGGGCGCTGTTCCGTTTGGTAATTTCCTTCCTTAATTTCCTTCGGGTATATTATCACACTACAAACCCAGGTACAATATTGACGATCATCGTTCTGTGGTTCGGAATTTCCGCTCCTTTGTCGGCTGTGGGTTCTTTCGTTGGCTCGAAGCGTGGTGTATGTGTTATTTTCAAGTTTTCGGTGCATGTATCTTATTGATTCGATAAGTCATTCCCGAATCCGGTTCGAGTAAATCCGATCCCTCGCCAAATTCCGCCAGGTCCCAAATACTTGCAACCATGGGTGGGGACATCAAACACACCATTTGACTTTACTCTAATACTGTCAGTTTAGGCAGCCGCAATCCTCAGTGGAATTCTTCCCTTCGGTAAGATTCGTTTTATTTGAAATCTTTCAAAGAGACCGACGACCGATGACATTTACCGCAGGAGCCGCATTTGTGGAGCTATATTTCGTTCTCTCTAGTCTCTTCGCTTCGAAAGCATACTACGCATTTGGTTTCTTAGCTTTGACTGCTGGTGTCGTTGGTCTGACAACTGCAACTGTGTCTATCCTCTTTACGTACTTCTTGCTATGCTCTGAGGAATATCGGTATGACATTACTTCATCTTCCCATGAGCAGTGCTTACCAGATTATAGGTGGCACTGGCGATCATTCCTCATTGGAGGTGGGAGCGCTTTCTGGGTGATCGCGTATGGGCTTTTCTATTGGATTTCCCGGCTACGACTTGGTTCGCTGTCCAATGTTATCCTATACCTTGGTTATTTGTTACTCCTTGCCCTTCTCGATTTTCTGATCACAGGTAATACAAGTTCCAATCCTCAAATTATCCGAGTTCTGACTAGTACTCAGGAACAATTGGTGTCCTGGCTTCGTACTGGGCTATTCGCAAACTGTATACTGCAATCCGAATTGATTGAGGTTAGAGGGATTATACGTTTATATATTTAGATTATTATGCTAGAATGCGAGGCTATGTTGAGGATGGAACGACAACGCCCATTCGACGTTTATTTCGAGGCCAAAGCAAAAAGCCATAAGGTAGCGGTCATACACGATTCAGGAACATCACGTGGTTGTTGTGACAGAACCTTAGAAAGGAAATTTCACAATAATTTAGAATGAAAAGCGCGATTCTTCAATCCACAAACACATTTTGCAGAATCGGCTCCCTAGGAAATGTTGCAATAGTTCTTAAACACGTATTTATAAAAAGGGTTTGACAAAAAATGGAGTTTACAATAATAATAACAAATATCACGTCGTGTCGTGTCGTGTCTGCCTGCATAAGTCATTTCAATGGCGCGCAGAAAGCATCATACACTTGCCAGAATTGCCAACCTTCAAAAAGACTTTACCGGTTGAATCCAGAGTCATCACGAGAGGATGTGTTGGAACGCAATGCATTGGAAGCCCTCGAGAACATTCCGCTCGATACGATGCGCTGCTTTGCTAATCGATCTTCCCGCTTTATGGATGCTTATAGCAAGGGGCTGAATGGAAGACAGGCGGCGTGGGCGGCGAGGAAGTACCGTGGCCATCGCGTTCTACCCGCAACCATCATGGATGAATTAGAGAAGGCTCACGTAACTTGAGCGCCCACCTCGTTTTGGCGATGTCTTTGATAAGGAATGGCATTAGAACTTTTTGAATAACTCAACGAGTTCTAGTCCTGGGGGTATAAACTTTGGCTTTAAAAAATGATATGACATATAGCTTTAATTTGTAGGAAGCCGATTTTGTATTTACAGCGTTGTTCCATTTCTATTCTCTTATCACTATGTTTTCCGGTGATAATTTCCTTTCCTGATCGGTATGTCACAATCTGGTCACTGCACGTGATGTTCCTGAATCGTGTATGACCGCTACATGTGATGACAAAATTGCATCACATGACTCTAACACTTGCTCCAGCCACTGAGCCAGAGTCGGACAACCATGATCCATCATATCAACTTTCCTAATCTCAAGCAAACTCACTCAAGCGCATTCATCGCGCTCTGCAGAAATGTTCCAAATGTTTCAGAAATAAAATCCCGCATCGTCTCTGCCTCAGTCACAGAAGGTGAATCAGGGAAAAGAGAGCGCAACGCAGTCAATTTTGCTTTCATCAATGCTCGTCTTGTCAGTGAAAAAAAAAGAATTGCAATCTCACTGATAGATGAACGGGTATTCAGGTAACAAGCACAGCCCATCTGGAAACTGCTATACACCAAGCAATCCTTGCTGAGGAATCACAGGAAGGTCTCAGGACCAAAACTGTTCATTCCGAAATCTTGTATTACCTCAATCCAACACATAACGTGCGACTCAGTTTTATCCCCAATATTCTCCTCACTCTTAGTATTTGAGCAGATTACTGAAGCAATCAGACGCTATGGTGTATCGGTCGGCACATCAGACCTCCTCCTCGTAAGGGTGGATTCACCACAGCTACGTGACACTGATGTCGAAGAACAAATGCGGCAAGTCGTGAAAGGCGATTGGGCTTCACTATCAGAACTGGAGAGTATCACTGACTGGTCGACCATCAAAAAGGTTTTTGTATACTGCGAACATTTTCAAAACCAAACTAACACTCCCGATTTAAGTACCATAAACTAAACAACGAACCGGCGATTACGAATGCAAATAAAGACGTGGAAAAAGACCACAGTATAATCGACAACATCGTCACGAGCTCTGTCGCGATGAAGAGTGTCATGCAGTGATGAGGGTTAAACACCACCCTGGAGGTTAGCAATGTCGTCTCCCGTGTGTCCAGGTCCTCATGATGTCCGTCCACTGCATATGCGAGCAGTACTACCCCTACCTGCCAACCTGAATGGTCCACCCCTCACGCGAATAATACGCCTACCATTCAGATCGGACCTCCCTTAGATGCTGGCACACGTAAACTACATGCGGAGAAGAATAGGTGAAGGAGGGAAAGAGAGGAACTGCAAGCGGCTCCGCAACATTCCCATCGACACCCACGTCCTCCGCACAACCTCAGTTCCAACCTCCGTCTTCTACAAGAGGACGCCGATCCGCCAATTAAAAATGTAGAACCTAGTATTCTAATGTCCGGAGCATGGTGCATGGTGTAGACCATCCCTATTCAATTATCGAGTCCCTAAGTCACTACGAAAAGGGCACATTGATCCACTAAACAATAAATGTTGGATAAGTGCATATGCGACACTCCGAACAAATACAGATAACAAAAGACGCCTGCAAAGAGGAAATTCGAAATCTGTTGAAAGCCGGACCATCTGTCATTCACCTCGACGGAGTGGAACCTGGGATATCCGTTGTGCTCTTCAGGTGTACCCATCATTCATCTCGACGTCGCGGAACTTGGCCGCAGTGACAAGAACAGCGTTCACGTCTATTGAGGCGCCAAACTTCACATTGCTTTTCGCTAGCTTTCATCCTTATGTCGCGACTCCTCGTGATCCTGACATCTCAATTGTCTCTCGATGAGGAAAAGGTCGTCCGAAAAGGATCGTCATCGAAAATGTACGAGGTCACGGCTCGTTTTGGCGGGTCCCAAGTGCACGGAGGCAAGAAGGTGTAGACGACGAAGGAAGTTTTCCTAGAGTTGTGCGGGTAAGCCAGTAACTGGTGGACACATCTGATTCTCTAAAGGTAACTTTGTGTCTGTTCACAAGTTAGATCCACTGTACGATTGCTACGTTAGATTTTCACCGGCCCTGACCGTTGTTGTGCCCGATGGATCCGTCCAGTTTACCACTACCTCAAAGACCTTCTCCTCGTGGGCCACTCTGCTTTGAATTTACTCAAGCAACGGCGAAACGATGCGGTGCGTCCCGTTCCATTTTGTTCCAGATATTCATCTTACCCAATCGATCGAAGCCCGCGCTCTAAAATCGCAACACCAGGTTATATGAAGAGGACCAGGATGAAACAGGAGGCAGAAGCCAGGAAATGCGAGATCATCAAATCTCGCACGAGATGCCCACCAAACGTCAGCCAAATTCAATGGTAAGGAAATTTCAGTGACACTGAAAGACACAAGATAACTAGCGCATTTTTTAACAGAATCAGCTTTTTGGAAGACAGGTTTCCCGTAGTGTTTATAGATGTCCCTTTGCGGTATCCACCGCAGAACAGACCTTAAGATATAGATTGGCACTCAACCAAAGGGATCTTCGGTCGCTAAAGCCATTATTTGAGGGACCAAGCAAACAATGATTTTTTAAAGCAATGTTTACAGCGATTCCACCCAACCTTTTCACCTCTATAGTTGATGAAAATGAAAGGAATGAAATTGATACAGGTCAGTCCGCTTAACCCAGTTTTATGTATAATATTTATTTTCTCGTATCAGCGGTGAAGTCAGTCAGCAAAGCGCTTATGCCGGAGTTCATATGGACACATCCAAATACCAAGACTTACTAGAATTCGAATGTGCAAATGGTATACTTCAAATCACTATTTCCAGTGGCGGGTACCTCTGGCCTGGACTCGGGGGGGGGTCACCACCAAACGCGTTCGTTGGGGAGAAAGTTAGCCCCAACCGACTCTCGCCTGCGTGGCTCGTTTCCATCAGGTGCTGAAAGCTTTGTATATTCTGACACATCAATATTAATATCATCGTAAAGTCGCAATACCTCTATTCGTCATAGAGATCAAGCGGTTTGTCCAGACGGCCAAAAAAACCCCAAACGAAATTTCCCTGACAAAGTCTATCGGAATTATGGAACCTGTGACCATATAGACTCAGATCATTGGCTTGGTTGGGGGGAAGAGTAATTTCTGAAGTCGATAACTGACGGTGCAATAGAAATCTCCATCAGATACATACGTTGGGAGTCTACATACTTATCTTCGAACAATCTAGTAGATAACCTCAAAATGTGAATGTCGTGCCGGGAATGGTTCGTATCGCGGGGATCATGATTAGCGCTCAGGGTGCTGAGACCTCGCAACATCCTTGGGTTGATGTATGCAATAGTTATTTTCCTGTATATCATGAGGTAACAAATTTCTTGGAGACATGTAATTATCACGGATTGCATGGGGTGGACGCGAGCGTAGATCGTCTAGCTGCCGCCAGCTTCATCGCAGAAACTTGACGTTGACTGTACTTTTGGTCGCCTGTTTCGTGTAAGCCACTGGCAGGCATACGAAGCGAAATCATCGTACCTTTCCCATGAACTGCATGACAGAAATCGCGGCGGAGATAATCCACCCTGGAGCGGATACTTGGATGGAAACAGGTTCATTCTTCGCAATATCATTCGTCAGGACTGGCAAACATCTATAATAATGGCCCAATGCTTACCTTGATCATGCTCTTTACCTGTTGCAAAGAAGGGATTGAATCATAGGCTGAGATGCGCCTCACATGATGCACTTCTAGCCCGTTGCTGTCTGGAAGATAGTTTGTAGGCTTCATTGTTACGGTCAACCCATTCATATGCAGAGGAGAAAACTCCGGATTATTGTGGAAGGTGTTATGGGTAGTCGCGGGAAAGGACATTGTATGAAGTCAATTCTTGGTAGTAGAACTTGCTGGGAGCAATGGGATAGCAACTGACGGCCTCCTTATAAGTCATTTGGCATATGTGGTTAGGTAATCGGATTCATGGGAGGACCCTTCAAGTATCGATCAAGAATAGGGAGATCATTTGATCGGAACGTCTGCACATCTTTCCTACTGTACACGCCAAAATTCGAACAACATATCCTTCCAATTTCCAAATAAGGTAAATTTTCGGCACCTTCGGCGATTCCTCCATATAAAGTAGCGCTCTGATCAAAA
>Ga0307517_10008499_pt1 | contig 14731 bp, 9 predicted proteins | sample 23_EM_MG_FD_194515 | JGI IMG/M metagenome (GOLD analysis project Ga0307517, IMG submission 194515) | Populus trichocarpa ectomycorrhiza microbial communities from riparian zone in the Pacific Northwest, United States - 23_EM | ecosystem: Host-associated > Plants > Roots > Unclassified | place... | reverse complement strand
CGCCTAACTGATGATGTGATCTAATAATAGATCGCGTCATCCAACCCACCCCGATGCAATCCATCCCGTCCCGCCCCCGATGGGGTGCGCAAATGGGTGTAATAATTTTAATTAAATGCTATCTACCTGAATATATAATTTTCCCCGCCCCAAACCACCCCTAGCCCACCCAACAGCGAGTGCGTACCCAGTGATCACTGTTTCCCGCATTGTTGATAGTTGTTTACTGGCGCCCCCAACCTACCGCCCCTCGGGCAGCCCAAATGTGGCAGGGCGGGTACATGCCATTTTGAGAACAAGCTGTGCAGTAGGGTATCTAATGTGATATATCCCAAAGTGTATCTAATTAGACCGTTTGATGTATCACACTTTTTATCTAATTACATACCCATGATATATCATACTGCCAGTTAGTGGTGTTTGACTTGCCCCCACACTGGGTTCTCGGGCACAATGAAAGCCAGGTTAGTATGCATCGGAACGGTGACCAGCGAGTTGGTTTACTTACCTTGACCAATTTGATAGCATAGGTTGTGAGAGTGATACGGGGGGTGTTTCTCTAATCGAAAACCCGGCCATATCAGAGCGCGCTGAAGTGGAATGGCGAGAACGAGGAGAACAGGCATCAATTTTCATGACGGCTAGCGGTCGAATATCCTTCTCTACACTTTGCGTCTCGAGGATGAGATGATAGTTGTGGCGATAGGGGTGATCTTGGATGAAGAGGATGATGGAGCAGGGCTTCAGGTAAGGCCACGAGGTCCTGCATTGAATATGCAATTTTGTACTCAGTAAATCCTTAGTTCCAACCTGCATCATCTTCAGCCCTAAGCGTCGGCGAAGCGTCCTCCCATCATGGTTCATTATTCCCTCCAACAAAGCTGCCTATATGCTACACCTGCCACCTGGTCGCGGCGCACGTTCCGAGGGAATGTACGTGGATTCTCTGAGAAAGAGGCGTTGGGCACCGCGGGTAAAATATGAGAATGGATAAAAAGGGCAGGACGAGACTGGGATTCAGTGCCTGTGGGACTGCACATCAGCAAAAAAGAAGACTTGCAGGAAAACTGAGCGAATATCGTTGGCTGTGATAGGCCGCGTACGCGTCGCACAGACCCGAGGTTGAGGTAGTTTGGAGTTGTTGACAGTTAGCTGCGCTTACCTAGATATCTCTATCTTAGGCACTGCGGGAAGCTCGTGTGCATCTAGGCTACACTGTCCACGGAATTCAAGGCCAGCGAGGGGACACGCATCGACGAGGGGCATGAACGCGGAGATGGAACGCGGAGGGGTGCCGCAGGAGAGAAATATTGAATCAGTGAGTACGAAATGTCGGGTGATAAAACAATGAACTAACTACTCATTCCTTCATTGTAGGTCACTGCGGTAAGGGTGAATGGGTACAAGACGATGCCCTCAGGGGACCGAACCCACTATTCGTTTGTCTACATTTAATTTCACCATCGTTCAGTTCTCCCTCCTATCGCCAAGGTAATTTTTATGTCCTGCACTCCTTTTTTCCCCCTCCCCTGCCTTCTCTCCTCTGGGCATTCATTACACGATGACGACACATTCTCACTGTACCACGAGTGCCTCTCGTTTAAGAGGCACTGTGAGTTAAACGGTATCTGATTTCCTTCTCTCTTATCTTTCGTCGCACATCTTTGATTCTCCAAAGCTGTTCTCTCTTCGTCGACTAATCGTTTGTCCTCTGTTTCAGTTTGGTTTTGCATTTTGAAGTCGAGATCCTTGTGCAATCGCTCTTCGACGAGGACCCTTTTTTGATCTGCGGACGAGATAATGAACGAAGGGCAAGGAATCTTTTCAATTCCCACCTATGTAAAACCCTCGTCATCTTCTTGCTCTCAATATAACGTTTCCAAACTATTTTTTAATAGTTGGTTGCCAACCGCTCGCCGATATCACTCCCTTGGTATTGAAACCAAAAAAATTTCAATCCTCTTAAATTGTAACAATTGAGGTAAGAAAAACCGATATCGGTAAATCCCTATTCCCAGCCAAGTACCAGGAATATAATCGACTACACCATTCAAGTTTTACGGGAAATTGTGAGCGACATTCTAGGTTTCCCTACCGTTTAAATTTGTCTTATGAGTTCAAGTTTCATTTGGGTTTGGCATAACTTTGGCGGATATGAATTGTAAAAAGAAGAATTGAATTGGATGCATAATACAAGGTAAATTTCGGTAAAGGTCGAGCGGCATCGGTACTATACCGAAGCATGTGTAAAAATTATTGAGGCAGATTATCGGTCGAAAATTGGTCAGAAATGAGAATTTGCAGGGGTACTCAGTCATTGCATTGCTCAACGTCCTCCTCGGCGGAAGTGGGCCGACCTTGGATGCACGGCTGTGCAATGATCTGGAGGGCCATTGCATCTCGCAAATTGGGTTCCATAAGGAACGTCCTCCACGGAGGTAGTATGCCAAACAGTCGAGCCCTCAGGGAGGAGGCATGCCCAATGGTTATTATTGCGGGTGAGGAAGCGTTCGTGGCACCGAACACAGTGGTGTACCGGTTCATCAGGGAAATCCCGCTCGTCGAAAAATATGCAGTCGCCAATGATTTGGTGGCTTCTCTCCTGGAGAGGCATCACCGCACCCACAGTCGTGCAATGATCCGGAGGGCCATTACATCTCGCAAAGTGGGCTCCATAGGAGACATTCTCTGTGGAGGTAGTATGTCGAACAGTCGAGCCCCCGGGGAGGACGCATGCCCTACGGCTATTATTACGGGTGAGGAAGCTTTCGTGGCACCGAACGCAATGGTGTACCCTTTCGTCAGGGAAATCCCGCTCGTTGAGTCTGTAGAGTGCGTCGAGGAAGATACTGTTGGTTTCGTGGCTTCTCTCGTGGAGGCCTAGGCCGACGAGGATGCGGCGTTCGTCTGGGGAGAAAAGCCGCAGGTTGGGGGAGGCCTCCGTGACTTCGTTAACGTCCGTGTAGTAGAATGTCAGGTGGATTGTGTTGGGTGCGATGTGTTGTTGTTGCATTGTGGTGAAATTGCGTGGGGTGGAGCTTGTGAGTACTTAAGCGCTTGGGGTGGACTGTGGTGAAGTGGGTGATGGAAAGTTAAGGCCTGGAGATAAGAAATGCATGGCTTTTATATATTGGGGGTTTGGCCGTGTGGCAGGATTTCCAAGATATCTTGCACATGGCCCAATGATTGCAGCTGGCCCGACTCAAAGCGCTGGCTTGGCACTGGCTTAATCGCGGCCCAACCCTATATAGTAGTGCGCGCTTTCTTACATATACGGTATGGCCCAGGTACTTACGCCACGGTGTATGGTAAGTACGTCCTATTTTCAATGAGAAATGGCGCAGCGCCACAGTAAAGAGCTTTACAAAAGCGTTCCATAATGGACTCGTACATTCCCTTCGCACCAGACAAAGAAGATCAGCTGAAAGGGCAATCAATTTGTTCTGTTCCACAACCCACCTTCATCTCCAATTTTCGCACCCAGATTCTTCTGTCTCTGACAACCTACACCAAATATAAGGTGTGAGGCCTGAGGCTTGATGGAAAGGGCATCGTAAACTCGCCGAGGAATGTCCGATCAACATGCATGTCACTGACGTGAGTTCTTTCGACCCCATATATTCCTTGGAAGACTTATTTTCCACGGGTTAGTATCACAGTTCGCCAAACCAGGAATTGCCTGGTCGATGGTGTTCCGTCCAAGACGATAATCGTTCCTCGGCCGGAATACCCAACCACGTTAGTCGACCAGGAATAGCCTTCGTTACTCGACTGCCATATAGCATGGTCGTTCAACCGCACGATAATAGTTTGTGAGCCCTTGAAAGTTGAAGTAGGATTGCTGCACGATCTGGCCCTCAAACTCGAACTGTTAAACCATCGTCAGTACAGGGCAGATTGGGAGGGATCAAAATGCAACCAAACTGACTGTTTGATGGATAATCTCGCCCTTGCCTGGTTGCACTACAAACGTAGGGCATGCACCTACACAAATACGCTCCTACTCGCTTATCACGTATCCCCATTGCTCCTTTCCAACTTTCCTCGCTTTTCGGACAAGACCCCACAATGATTGAACAGCATAAATGCGATGCAAGACAACCTGAAACGGTGCACGTTGGAGAAAAAATACAAAATATGGATTAAACTAAGCTCTGACTCTAATTACTATAATCTATTGGAGTATAATACCCAGTTCCCAGTTTCCCCGCAACCAAGAATGTGGCACGATAGCTCACTTTGCCTTCTAACGCTACTTGTAGGCATATGGGAAGATGGGAGGAATGCTTAAGCCAGAAAGATCGCCTGCTGTCGAGATTTATTTTTGACATCGAACTATGTATTGAAAAGTCGCTGGCCACTCACCATCATGGGAGGTGTGTTGTATTCAATCCCGTCAGTCCGTCTGACGAAGTAGCATTATCTCCAGCTTGGGCGCGAATCTGAAGGAGTACGCGGCTTGTGAGCATTGAATGTACCATTCTCTCCACCCTAGCTTGTGTGAGTATTTTGTTTGTGAAGTTTTAAATCCGCCGCCTACGGTGACAGGAGTAATTGGTACTCTGCCTGACCATGGTATTCGAATGGTGATTAGAAACTATGAGAGAAATTAAAGGGAACTCCTCGACTCACGGGAAGGGTTTTAACGACGATGATATTAATGCACGAGAGGACTGGGAAGTATCGCTAAATCGCCCATTCATTTCCAGGCCAAGACTTACCAAAGAGATATAAGTAATAAGTAATGCCTATAGCCAAAATTCGGCACACTTATCATCAACTAGATCCCAGCAACTTACCGTCACGATACACCGTTTTACTTAGGGAGCTGTTTCCCCCATCTCTATCTGATATTGACAATATGAGCACGCGCTGAACTGATCGTTAAACCAGGGATTTCTCACACGTTCGGATGGCAGGTACCAACATGAGCATCAACAACACTAACTTTTCAATCAGAGGAAGGATATCATTGAATAGCATATTAACGCTTACGGGCGTCCCATATAAGTAGGATGGCCCATAGAAAAATCATATCTTGGTTGGCGTACGTCATTAAACATCCATTGAATCCTGGAAAGGGTGGAGGACCAACTACGGTGAATTAAATCAGCCAACAAAGTCAAGAACGAAAGGTAAATCCGACGTACATGTCAAGGAATTGATAAATCGGACCAAGAGGACGATACCTGAACCCCAACTAAGGTTGTAAAGGATCGGAAGAGTAATGGACAGCCGCTTGTTCCGATTCCACACGGCCCATGTCCGCAGCGTGAGGATCACTAGCAGACGCCAATCAGTACCATTCGAACAAGGAGTGTAGGTTAAACTTGCTCTCTGATGCAGCAATCCCAATGACCATAAGTACTGGAAAAAAAATGAGGTCCTTCTACTTTGCGTCGATGTGGAAACAGGCCGACTTTACGAACCTCCAGTCGCGCAACACAGCTTCCAACATGTATTTTCCGTCAAATTTGCCCCCGTTTGACCTAAGAAAAAAAGTGAAGATAAAAAGATAGGTGATGTGTCAGACTGACGATAGAAAATGAGCCAAACGTTGTCAATAAAAGGCAAGTAGCGCTGAAAGAGGTACAGCCCCTTCATGAAATTCCACTTTGCTTTCCAAACGAGATCGACCTCCATCCTGAAGGTAAGGATGTAGTCCCAAATGAACATCGCAGACGCCACCACTGTCGTGAGTGTCAGAAGACCTCAATTGTTCCTTCAATGGCAGAATTGACCTGCAAAATTCTGGCTGGTGATGAGACCACGACAATCAAATCTGAGTTGACGAAACAGAAGAAACACGCACTGTCACCAATCTCATAACAAATAATGCGTGGATCAACGACGCCAATTGGTCCTCTGGCTCCGAGATCATGTCAGTCGATTACTTTCGAGTATTGTTAGAATACGAGCGGGGGGGGAAGGTAGGAAACCAGGAGAATATATTATATGCCAGATGACAAAATGCCTCGATGACGGGCTTTATCGGCTTGTCAAATCCAAGTCTAAGCCATCAGAATCAAATCGCCTAGAAGCTTAGTCTGGTTCCGTAGTTCCCGCTCATCCTGAACACGTCGCGAGTAAGATATGCGAATCTATGATAAGACTGCCAGTGTGATGACTGATCCGAGCACTGCATCGGAAAATGGCTATTAACAGGATCACGTGTGCATATCTAATCTAATCTGTCAATGTACCATGTCGCCTCGTACTCATCAATTTTCTTACTTAGCAGTCTGTTTTTAGAGGCGAACGATCTTTGCACTGGCCGAAAATGGGGGGCAGCGGTCAGCTCTTTGCCTCCCTAAGGCTGCATACCGCGTCTCAAACCCTATATTTCTTTCAAGATCCTGCGCATCGTTACTCGTATCCTGAATACTGCATATTAAAATTCTCCGAGTTGAATTTGTGTGCATTTTGATGTGCGCTATAGAATGAATCTCCCTAAGCCATACGAGACGTGCTGGTTATAGGAACCTGTTGTGATAAAACAAAGAAGGGTAGTAACGGTAGAGGATGGCATTATTTTTAAAAATAAAATTCTGAGAAACACTGTTTGCAACCTCAGCGAGACGATGTGTGGAGGGTGATACCATCCTAAGTGGCAGTTTATGGCACCTGCCTGTTCAAGACAACCCCAACCTTGAAAGTCGGATAGTCAAGACGCTTTTCCATGAACATGCACAAAACCAGCCCAATGCCCAAGACCACAGTGATGCGGGAACAACGGAGCGAGACTTGCCAGGAATGAATGAGCTAATAATTCATGATGCTCGCCAGTCCTCTCATGTACCAGTCTTATCGTTGTCAAAGCCCTTTCCGTGAGTTCAGGAGCTCCCTTTGCATTCTTCCGTGATTTCTAACTGCAGTAATATCGGATTCCCAGCGAGATTACCAATTGCTCTTGGTACTGTAAGTAGCTTGCAACTTCAAACAAATACTCACGCAACACAGGGCACAGCAAATGGTTCTTTCAATATTCACAAGCCGCGTAGTTCTTCATATTCGTGCCCAGGCAGGAGATAATCCTTTTTGGTCGGACAGAACGACGGAACCGGACACAATCCTTTTGCGTGATAGCCACAATGACTGTGAATCGTCAATCTCAAAATCACAGCGCCGACAATGATCAATGTCCCCCCAGCTTAGGCATTCTCCCATAAGCTTGTACTTGTATTCAAAAGAGAAGCGATTGCAATCAATACTGTGTTACGCTGGCTTAATGGATTCTGGGTTCTCACCAATGAGCCGACCGCAACCTATCCCACAATAAAACACGCGATATGACCGGAATAACCAACTTGAACCCCTCTGGGAGGCGTCGACCAACCAATGAATGGGAGTTCATTGCGGATAGATCCCTCCCTCCTCGAATGATCAATTTGTGGCCGTTGTCCTATGTCTGTCCTGACCCTGCTACCATAAGATCGAGCGGTTTTGTAGTAGGGTTCAACGCTGCGGGTTACATGCATACCTAACATCTTCGCAGGTAGTTCATCTTCGGAGTATTCAAATGATATGGGATGAGGTCGCGGTCGGCCCTGAGCGACATGGGCGAGCACAACAATGATTATCGCTATCCGAGTCGCCGTCTTACGCTAATCACATCGCCTATTATCCTTCCTTCCGCTCGACCCGTACGGAGTGCTGAGGTCACGGCGAACATGACTGTATGAGGCAGCTCTTGATCGTCATACGGAAGGCAGTAAACATCCGCGTTCGCAGGCTCCGGTAGCTCCTGTTTGTTCTCGTTAACTGAATTGGGCATAAGGCGCGCAGTGGCTGTGGGAGATTCATGAGGAATGGATATAGTGAGCGAAGCAACACTGACAGGGTATGCAGCTCTTCATCACGTATTCGCCGACTTATTCCTCCACCCACTACCTATCCCCATTTGAGCCCTCCTGTTCATCCTCGGGCCTTTCGACATCTTATTAGACGTTCATTCAAAATGGTATGGTGCTGGTTCGTATGCAGAGGGCGTTCGACTGGGTATGAGGGAGTTGGTTTAGGTAGGGTCCAGGTACGTGGGCGGGCATATATCTCTGTTCGAGTTGACTGTCTCCGCCTGCAAGCAGGAGCGTGATCGCCAAAGGTACGATTCAATATAACTAGCCGGGAGCACTCCATTTTTTTTTGTCCAGTTCCCTTATGCTGAGGTGGTAATCACTACCGCTATTTTTAGCCAGACGCAATGTCCCGCTGCCGGCGCTATTCGCGATCGCTCTCGTTATAGACGTACATGGTCGCCAAGCTGGATATGGCGTAGATTCCACCGGCAGTATCTGACGTCTTCGCGGGTAGACTGACTTCAAGTGGCTATGAGGGTGTTGGTTCGGGTGTCAGACAGGCGAAGTGTATGCTTCTAGCTGAGTTTGTCATCGTCGCGGTTTCATGCCAATTGAACTTATCATTCTTCTTCCACCTAAGACGTACACAGTGGTGAGATCTCCAAAGGTACGATTCAACATAATAATCGAGGTTGTATATAAGGGATGGGGTTATGATGGCCTTGTTTGTGCTCGCTAACGTGGATGTCTTTATCTAGAATACGGAGGAGATGTAGTCAGTGTCCGGTTAATACAACTAGCCGCAGGTGCTCACAGTCACGCGGAAGGGATAGGGTTTTGATGGCCTTGTTCACTCTCGCGAACGAGGATGTCTTTGTCTAGAATAAGTGGTCAGTGGGGAGATAAAGCAAATGGACGAGGCAAGGTAAACCACTGACCACGCGAGTCCGATCCCATCGGTTCTTCCCTAGCCGTTCACTCTTTCCAATTCGGCGTTCTCGGTGTCGTTACTAGTGAGCAGTCGTAAAGGTCACCCTGCGCAAGAGTCAAGGCGATGCACAAACATTGCAGTTTCCATCGATAATATTAGCGGGAGGGGTGGATCAGAGTGTTAGAGATACATTCCCTTTTCCGTACATATTACCTTTTCCGTATATACACGTCCCGATCAGGCTCGTCCCGCCATATAAGTCGGTACTCACCCTCTTGTACTGTACCTTGCACCTGGTCTCGTCACTCATCTTCATCCATTTTCCCCCTTTCTCTCATCATCCGAGCCTCCCTGAGTCTTCTCCTGACAGAGAGAGCGGCGACGGTGGGATGAGAGCTCAGGTAGGTCGTCCCATTTTGTGCGTGCCCGTTAAAGAGTTTTGGGCTACGGGAACACGTAGTCGCTGTGGAAAGTATGAGGGTCGATTATAACGATGAATGAAAGGACTGACCCAGGTAAGTACCCCTCCCTGTCGAAGCTGCTTTTCCAATCACCCCTCTTACCGGGGATTCGTGGAGAGGAGACGAGATGGTGGTCGCAAATAACAGGCGATGTTGAAGAGACGTCGTCGTTGCTGGCAGAGTGATAAGCGTTCCCCGATTTTCCGTTAGTTCACTTCCGCTGATGAGGTGACTCTTTCTGGGATAAAAATAAGAGTAGCAGCTGTTGGAAGGACGAGGATCGACAATGGCGACGAGGAAATGAAGTTTCCCGTCAGGGATACAAGGATGCGTCGCCACTGTTGGAAGTGTGAGGATCAACTACGGTGACGAGGGAAAGGACTGACCAATTGAGCACCCTCACTCCGGAACTGATTTTTTTCAGCTAATTATCCCCCCTTGCATTGAATATCCCATCACTTCCCCCAATGATTCCCCGTCAAGAAGAATCGATACGAGGGGGTCGCATTAACAGGGGTCTTCTTTATTATGCATGGGATAGAGAAAAATTTAAACGACGTGTTGAGTGCGATGGTGATGGCCCTGAGCGAACGATGAGCCGCCTTCGTTGTTGGAGGCATGATCGCAGACCTGACGTCGGCACTCTCGCTGCTAACAGAAATTGGAATAAGGTTCCTTAGCCGCCAACCCGCGAATTCCAATGATAGGTCTCGCGGTGGACTATTCTGCGAAAAGGAGGCAGGATCGGGGAAGACTGTCACAGTGGTGTTAATAAAGGTCTTGGGTGATACGTAGGCAACGAAGATAGAGAATGCAACCGTGTATACTAGAGACCAGGGGTGAGGAGGAGATGGTGAAAAAAAGGATGGAAGAGCTAGAGAGAAAGCACAAGTGAACGACAGAGCTCTCTGTGTGTAGCAGAAAGCGACATAAGTAACTTGGTCCAGCACGAAATAAGAAGGCCACCTGCTCACCATTATATGGGACTCTCAAGCTAGCCACACGTCCACTCTCGCAACTCCAGAGGACCGCTGAACGGACATAATTCGCATTTCGATGACGAGAGTTTGTGGTGAAGAAATGTGCATCAGCCTCCGAACCAAACAAACTCCTGGCGTAAGAGGGCTCCGGCCCGTGAATCCCGTACCACTACGAGTCAGTTAGTCCAGCCGCAGGCTGCAAAAAAAAATAGATACCTCCAGGACAGGGCCTTGAATCATCAAATTGAGTACATTGGAACATATTATAGTGGTATATACAGATGACAAATATGATAGTAAAGCTCAAAGACGCTGAAAACAATGGAAAAAACAATGCAAAGACAGTGTTATTATCTTATCTCACACCTTGTTTCCTGCATACTTTCGTCCGCCTTCGTAGCGATCTATATATAGATCGCTATTTGTACATACATAGGTACATAAAACAAAGTCAAAAGAATAAATAACGGAGTGAAGTAGCTCTGTTTTATTACTCTCCTCAACACAAGGTTCCTCACCTATTGGCTCGCGTCGTCATCACCATAGGCTTGTCCAGCGTGGCGGTCTATATGACATGTTCATGCTTATGAAAAAGAACAAGGCGCCTTGAATAACGATGGACCAGGGACCAGGGAAGGCAGAGTAGGCGGATGGCCGTGCTGCCAAGTCGGCATGGCTGCTCGCATGATCATTGGTAGTTTTGGCGTGATCTTATCTTATCATTTTACATAGCCACTGACTGATGCAAACGTCGACTTTTTCACATCAACGTTCAACGTTCAACCGTTAATTTCCTGCTGCGCCTCAGTAAGTACCCCCATCTCCTCACTGCCCATTTTCATACTGGTTCCAACTCTCGCAAAGGAACGTAGACAGCCCTACAAATTATCTGGGGCATCTTTAATACTGCAGCGCCTCACCGAGCTCGCTGTAATGGGCATGGAAGAAATCTGAGGCAATGCTCCGCAGCTTCTACTTCTTCTATTTATCCTCAAGGATGATCGATGTCAGATGTCTGTCATTTTGAACCTGGGCTCTATTTCTGTAGGCGTACTTGTCTGGCTGAATGTACAAATTTAGGACATAATTCAGAAGTGTTCGTCATTGAGGGTTCATGAAACCTGTTTATCCAGGATTAAACCATCTGCGATGCGAGCAGTTAGAACGATGAGATGCAGTATTTGAGATAAATCGAAATTGCATACACGTGTGCATTGTCGTCGAAGACTAGAAGAGAAGATCGGATGAGTATGACTTCTAATAGCGGAGAAGGGATGACCTACCACGGGAGTTTCCTTCCTTCACACACGCACAACGTTCAAGCTGCGGACATTCATAGGGCCACCCCTGGTGTTGGTAGCTGGAGAGAACATTTATCGACCGAAAACATAAAACGAGCAACTGTACGCACCCTATGTCACTGAACTGAAGCGCCTGATCTTGCCTTAACGACATCGCTAGTCCATAGGAGTGAACAGCCGCGTCCCCCCATCGTTCATAGAAGAATCCTGGAAGAACTTCTGTTAATGATTCAGCAGTGATGGATTATAGAAAATTATCTTGCCTCCGGCTTTTGCGAGGTACTCAAAGAATTTGGTGTATACTTGGCCCTCCCACACACTGCGATGCGATATTTCGAAGTTGTTCTGAAGAATGGGATCTTGTCAGGGAAAATAGTGTTTCAAAAAATGCAATTCTACTCACATACATAACTGCGCCAGTCCAGTCGTCACCGTTGGCCGTGCCTGCCATCGCTTTGGCGACTCCTTCGTCGCCTTTCCAAACGAAGCGCTGATTTGCATCTGGGGGTATAATGTGCCGATTTTCGTGCAGGAATTTCGACACATTAGAGGCAAGACTAGGTTGGACCCATGATACGTCGTATGTGACTTGCACGAACCCTTGTAGAACAAAGTATCAGGCGATTAAGTTCCCTCGTTTTGTGGAGGACCTGCCGTATAGAGCCTTGTTCTTGATCAATTTTTCAATCGGATCGTAAGGCTGGTTCGGACAGGATTATTATTCATATTGATTACATGTAGGCAATCGATTACTTACTAAATCACAATGGAAATGAATATCGGAGTCGAGCCGCCATATCCAGTCGTATGGTGTGAGTGCTGGGTGTTTCCAGAAGAACCCTGTAATATCGTTGAATAAGGCAACAATTCCTCCTGGTTGATGCCGGATCGTTACCTGAGTAGTATTGACACATTCCTCGATAGCCAAGTGAAAATCTGGATACGGTTTAACCACCCAAACTCCGGTCATTACAATTTAACATACCCAATCGTGTCCACGGAGCTTTTGACCCGGTCTTTATCCATCCATGAAGGAGCTTCCCAAGACTCCTTTGTCATCGCAGCTATGCAATCGTCCAGCTCTGCTTGCAAGGAGTCAACGCAAACACGCACCAAATGTCGCTCGTCCTTCTGTTATCCAATGGACCTTCGCCCTAACTTCATCCGTGATAAAATGAACTTCGTCTTCAGCCGTAAACAAGACGATTGGATATTTTAATCGCCTATTGAACCTGTCTTCCACATTCTGGAGGGCCACCAGTGCCTGCGTGATACGAGATGGTGCTAGGAGAATGAGTATCACCGCATTTTGTTGTCGAACTCTCTCTGGAAAGTATGCACTGTAGTCGTGCCCGGAATATTTCGCCCCAAAGCCAAACAAGACGATGAGGAGTGTGCTGCAGAGGATGATACGGATTCTGATATTTGAGAAAAGAAGGGCCATGGGAGTTCGTTACGAACACGTTCAGAAGCCTTGAGGCAGGACTCGACGGCCGCTCGTTACCCAACAGATTAACCAATAGGATGGCTCGATAACGTTATCGGTGCCCCAAATGCCACTGTAGTACTAGTCAAGCGACTGTCAATGATGTCAAGCTTCTATCGGGTGGCACCGGCTCGGGAATCCCGTACCGGTTGCGTGGGCCCAAACCGACTACCGCATACACCATGACGGCAGCACCTTATCAACCACGCCATGCACACCACCACGGATACACCTAGCTGTGGAGTTTCGTCTGGTGTGTGCATGCCACATCGCCGCCTCACCGCCTCGAACCCCGCGGGCGTACGGCAGCCAAATGCGAGCTAACGTGAGGCCGAAAGACCCAACACGAGGCCAATGCCAAGGCAAACGACCCCACGGAAGGTCGGACGGCCTTGAACCTGCGTTACCAATTCGGGTTAGCACCACTATTGATGTGACCACCGTTGACGCAATGAATCGGATAATTCTATTGAGAAACCCCGACTTGAAAATGTCCCTTGTACAGAAACCCATTATGCGCCGGCGGACATTTCGGACACGTCCGGAGATACCAAACATAGAAATTCGTTACAACTCGCTTCCAACCATACGCATCTGCAGGAGCCTTCCCCTCCCCTCCGTGGACCCGATCACCAACGCGACTAGCAAAAGTAGAAGCTTGGATCCTGGCCGCATCCGCCCCTCCCCTCTTCAGAGGGATGTGGGCGGTTCCTAGTCGATTGACGGAGAAGTTGGAGATGGAGAAATCTGAGGGGGGATCCAGGAAATAGGCGGCCCATTCAGTGCGTCACGATATACGAGCCATGACAAATGTCATGGCTCGTTTTCATCATCTATCCTCCCATTCCCACTGAGGCCGCTAGCCTCACCACTAGAACGAAACCACAATGCGAAACCACAACGACACCCGAGACCCCGACACCTGAAACTACAACGACACCGCCCCCCCTCTTCCATCTCCCTCGCGTCCAAACGCGAGCCGGAAGTGGACTTTTCAGTGGTTTCAACGCCGCTTCCACCGCTTCCACCCTCCCTCGCATCCTAACGCGAGCCAGAGGTGGACCTTTCTGGAGTTTCAACACGTCTGCCACTACCACCACCTCCCTCGCGTCCAAACGCGAGACTGAGGTGGACCTTTCGATGGTTTCAACACCACTCCCACTGCTTCCACCTCCTTCGCATCCAAACGCGAGCCGGAGGTGATTTTTTTGGCATTTTGATGCCACCACCTGCCTCAGAGGGTATTCTTCCTGCGGCATCATCGACGACGAGGCGGTGTGAAACCCACACACCGCCGCGTTCGAATATTTCCCTGCTCTTCGGGGCTCCTGGGGCGGCGTGTAATTTCACCGCCTTGTTTACCCCCCCCCCCAATAACAATGAGGGCTCCTTGCGGCGTCGACGATAGGGCGGCATCTTTCTCTACTCTTCGGGGGCCCTTACTTACACATAAATTATTTTATTATTGTTATAACGTTGGGGAAGCTAAAATGGTAATTTTTTATGCAACAGATTATGTAAAAAATAATTACCCGCCTTTTTGACGCATCCTTGCGCGCCAATTGAGTGAGAGGGAGACTGAAGGGATGAGGGTGGAATCAATCTTAACATCATACATAGCGTGCCTGATTACGTTAGTTAGGCCTTAGCAATCTTTTTTTTCGATTCCTTGCCAACCTCTTGCCCTTCTCTTGCCAATCGTTGACACAAGTTCTTCCTCCGTCCTACGTTCGTCTAATCATTTTTCTTCATTGAAATAGCATCGCCGGACCAGGA
>Ga0307517_10008497_pt1 | contig 14731 bp, 17 predicted proteins | sample 23_EM_MG_FD_194515 | JGI IMG/M metagenome (GOLD analysis project Ga0307517, IMG submission 194515) | Populus trichocarpa ectomycorrhiza microbial communities from riparian zone in the Pacific Northwest, United States - 23_EM | ecosystem: Host-associated > Plants > Roots > Unclassified | place... | reverse complement strand
GCCCTCATGATTACTCACTTAAACCGTGGTACATTGCCACCCCCACTGTTTGAATCCTAGTCTTCTTGCATCAGAGGCATCATTGGCATCTCCCATGCATAGTTCGGGAGAACAAATGGCGCAGTGCTTGGGGTAGTCTCGTTGACTGGCTGGGGTTGAAGGATGTCATGCTTGAGGCGGGTGATTAAGCGGACAAAAGGAGTAATACCATCTAATGTCAAGTAAAAAAGGACAGGGTGTACTTGAAGCTGAGCAAGCAAGTCGATTACAGGCCTCTCCGTTGTGATAATTATCGTACATTATCAATAAATTATCGAAACGAAGGAACGCGGGGCAGTCACGTTATCGCATTGCGGAACTTGCCGCCGTACACGATCGCCGGACATTTTGCCGGACATTCCAAATCCCAAACTTACTGAAGGTTCTTGAGTTTGGGCACCGAGTCGACTGACGATATCACAGTTCTTTGACTCCCAGATCAACCCCAGAATCACGGCCCCCTTTTCCTTTCTGCCAGTATACTGGACTCCCAATCCCAATACCGCCCATCTCCCATACTTATGCGGACGTAAAGCGTGAGTTTTAACGGGAGGTATGAGCCATTGTGGTCCCATAAATGTCCAGTCAGTGAGATCTGATCCTATTTTCGTATAACCAGGTTGTTGCTGGATGTCATGCCTCAAATGTTCCTCTATGCCACACAGATTTCAACCCCCTTGCAATCTCCCCCGGAGCCAGACTGCTCAGGGGTATGCCATAACCTATTTGGTCAAACCCATTTTCAGCTTTGCGATCAACGGGCGTAGTCGACTTCGCCATATCACTCTCTAAAGCCTCCACCAACGTCAGTTTTAAAACTGACGTTGGTGGAGGCTTTAGAGAGCCACTGGGAGGAGGTACAGAGGAACCTACTTTGAGCTGACAATAGTCGTTTCTTAGTCGAATTCTACTCAATGTGTGCGTTTTAGCTCTGATTCTATGTCGAATTTGTCTAAGTCGAATCCAAATGCGGACAGAATCTAATGCGTACATACTCAAGTGCCGTCGGGATTGGCTGTGCACACTGCCATGACTTCCAGTCTCTCCAAACGCGCTTCAACCTGTCCGGCTCGAGCTGTAGAGTGAACGCCGCGATTGGGTGGGTCTTCTCTCCTTTCTCATCCATGTAAATCCGCGTCACGTTAGGAGAGGAGAAACAGGTTCCGAGCGAGAGCCATTTGAAGGGCGGATTCTTCGAACGCTTCGGTGGTACATTGCTCGTAATTTATAGTGGCGTCATGCTCCTTGTACGCTGCATCGGTCGGGCTCGGCGGGGTGGCGGGCCCAGCGTTCACCTCGGAGCCGAATAGATATATTAGGGAGATAGATCGTACCTCGTTCGTCTCTAACATCCACACCTTCAGGATAAAATAGGTGGCTACATATATAATACTTTTACTGTCATGAAAAGTCATTCTGGTACCAGTTAAACCTCCGAAACTCCCGTCATCCGATCAGTGTCTACCGAAAGATCTCCCCTATGCCCCTCTATAACACTGCTATCGATGTCGTTGGCGGGTGCCGTACCAAATTTCGCTGCCGAGATGATCGTCAGTCGCATTTCTTCCGAGGTAAGTAGCATTCGGCTGTTGATTAGGACGAGCATCGAGTTGGCGTAAACCTTTCCGATGATACCCATGGGGACTTGGTAATAATATGGGCTGCCTGGTAAAATCGCTAGTGAAAAGCAAACAATCCCGATAACGGCTGGGGCGAACGTGTTCAGTTACATGAGCCGAGGAAGGGAAAGGAATTCAAGCACCTGTCAAAGTCCCCGTCTCTATCGTCAGCCGGATAACTTTCTTTAAGATTACTTTCGTTTGTTTGATAGTGGTGTCATATCGTGAAAGCTGCCATCGGGAGTCAAGAATGAGATGTGATTGCTCTCCAAAGACAAGAAATGTTGCCAGTTGGAAACCCACATAATAAGTCATGCACACTGCAATAATGATATCGCAAAGAACACTCCCAACATTCCATATCTGCGAGGTGACGTAATTAGATAATCGAGAGCAAGAAGAGAAAGGTTATTCGTACACCAGTGCTAGCACCCTCGAGGACCAGCATTTCGGGTGTGTTAAGCTGGGTATAAAACTTCTTCTGCGCCGCATTAACCCCAACTGCTATCCCACCACCAAGTTGGATGAAAGAGAGCTATATAAGATGCCACCTTCAGACCTTGGATGCAGGCAGAATTCTTCGAGGACTTACAGCAATAATCGCTGCCGCGACTTTCTTCGATTGTGCTAAAATGCTGATCCGATGGGCATAATATCCTTGGACAAAGAATGTATCTTGGTTTAATGTTAAGATATCGCTTATGACCTATGTAAGAAAACTCACCGATCGCAGTAAGGATTGGAACGCTCAACCACAAAGTTTCGATGCGATCAAAGACTTCTACGTTTCCAAAACTAGTGACGAATGTCCGGAACCCAGTCTCTATGACGAGAATTGATTGTACGAGTTCGATGAAGTATATTCCATAGACCAGACATTTCATATATACCTGGTCCTTTGGAAACGCAATGTAGTAAAGGTCTAATTTATCGTGTCAAGGAATCTCCCAATAAATAACAAGGAGAGATTACTCACAAACTTGAACAGAGAGAACGCCAAGCAATCCGGAGTTCAGAAGAACTGAAAGCACCTGATTCGATTGAATGAACTTTCAAATAGGGGCTTCATGACGCGACACACTTGTGGTCCAGAACTGATAATCATGTATAAGATTGGAAAAGTAAGATTGGGCAACTTGATTTATGAGACATACATTTTGTTGATTTCTTCAGGTGCCACGAACAGAGGAGCTTTTGGGTCCATGGAAGAAAGTTGACTACCCCACAAGAAAAGATAAGGAGGAATGTCTCCGACCACAAACTTGAAGCTTGTGCACTATCATATGTATTACCATCAACGCCAGCCTGCGTCACAGGATTCAAAACCCAAAGGCAGTGTAAGGTTCAGGGACGAAACTCAGATACTGAGGAAACACGCCACAAAGCGCTAGGTGAGTTTCGACTCTCACTGCGGCGACCGGATTATTTTGCCAGGCAAAATTGACAGCACGTTGTTAAAATTTTGCCAAAGTCACGCGACCCCACTGTCTGGAACGGCAAAATGTGACTTGGCAAAATTCAAACAACCTGCTGTAACATTTTGCCTCCTCGTCAAAATAGTCCGGCCCCGGCAGTGTCTGAACATCCATGCGGTGGAAAATTACAGTACTTACTATATTTAGTGAAATCACAATATACGGTCACGTGTTAACATTATAGATAAGGTAGTTCACGTGACCAGGTCAAAAATTCAAACAACCAAACTATTTTGACTGAATAGCACAGCAGTGATCTCTACATGGTATCTATCGCGCGTTAGTATTGCTGACTGGAGTTGAAAATCATCGGTAAATCGATGGGTCGATCGATCATTTTGTTCTAAAAATAGGTATCAAGTTATCTTCGCGTTTCGCGGCCAATGCACCTCCTTGATCGCCGCTCTACGAAACAGTCCGTGTATCAAAAAGGGTGTTGAAAGATGGAAGTTGATCAAGGCCCACCGTGTCTCAATCACTTTTTGCTGGACCCACGTCAATCTTGATAATCTCTCGGACTGAGTTCTCCACGCCATTCGCACGGAATCTAAGGCTGTACCTGTCAGTGTTAAGTAATCTTGGACTAAACTCCCTTTGGCTAAGCTTTGTTGTGAAAGGTCATCCTCCGAACCTGCCACTAAGATAGTATATATGGGGCTTGATTCAATGATGATTCCCAGAGGTTATCCATTGCCACTGGTAGGCACCTGACGTTGTCTTCCTTCTCTCTTCCCTTCACACTTCCACTTTCCAATGACGTCGGCGCCATTGAGTCCCGCTGAACTTGGGAGAATGTACGAAACTTCTGTGATTATCCTCGTTGTAAAGACTGAATGTCGTTGTTAGCGCAGGGCCTCTCGTAAGTTCGAATAACGGATCCCCGCTAGATTAAAGTTGTTGGTTGACCTGGGATGGGTAGTTCGTTGGGTATATCCTGGATTGGGGGATGTTCGGGGTACTTTCAATGCAAGTTTGTGAGTGCTTTGTTTTGCATCCTACCCGACGAAGTATCTTATGTCCGACCACGTCACCCCTCAAAGATATCTATTATCTGGCGTTTCCCAAAGACCGCGTCGAGTACAAGGCTTTGGTGTACGGACTATATCTGCTGGAGACGACACAAACTATGTTGTTTACAAGCAGTGCGTTTCGGACGTTTGCGACGGGATTTAGGGAACAGGCATCTCTGGATCAAGTTGATACACTCTGGTTCTCCGTGCCTATCATGAGCGGGATAAGTAAGTTAATATTCTTTCTGAAATTGAGCTCCGTGGCCATTTACAAACTATCATTAGTTGCGCTTATTGCGCAAACATCCTATGCTTATAGAATTACTGTTTTCACAAAATCAAAGTACATTGCCGGAGTTATAATATTGGTAAGGGCCTTCCCTAGTACTGAAACTTGACTGCATGTACTCAGTTATATGTTCCGTTTAGCTTGCCTGTGTTCAGCTCGGGGGAGCCATCGCTATTGGCGTCGAAACAAAAAAATCAGGCTTATTCAGTCGTTTCCTGAAGCCAAAAGCTCTTACCACCGCCAGCGCTGCGGTAAGTGCTGTGGCCCCGTTTGCTAGATTTTGTGTTTAATTACTAACTGTATTTTAGATTTGGGAGGGTGGTAGTGCTGTATGCAATGTGATAATTGCGATTTGCATGACATATTATGTGGGTGCCTACGATTCTACCTTGCAGTAGCCCTTCTAACTTGGAAAATCTTAATTTAGCTAAGTCGTCAGCAGCAGAACGCCAGTCTAAAACAAACCCACGTTCACCTCACACGAATGATTCGCCTCACCATCGAAACAGGAACATTAACGGGTAATTGTTCATCACCGTAACACACCTGAATAGAAGTTTGATGATATCGGTTCAACAGCTGCCATCGCAATTCTCACACTCATTCTCACATTCCTTCCCGGCCGTCCGATCTATTACCAAGCCAGCATCAGCTTCCTTGGGAAACTCTATTCGAATTCTATAATGGTAGCCTTCAATAGTCGGATGAAGATTGGGTCTAGCAACTCTAACACTACTGCACACGAAGTTGCTATGCCTTTATCACAATCTGGTAGAACACGGGGGGAGATAGCGATGGGATCCGAAACACAAGTGAGAGGGATGACACAGGAAGAAATCTCTTTTCATATAGGGCCAAACGTAAGAGATATATGAACCTCTTCAAATGACACTCACTGATATAGACAAATATCAGGAAAAGGGCTTCAAGCGCTCATCTCAAGACCTAACCGATTCTCACGGCTCATCACAGTACTGAGGGTGACCGTTCGGAGGATGAGGTGACGACGGGAGTAATTCGAGTGCCAAATATTTATGAGTAATCATGTTGTATACACGTGTAACATTATGTGTTCTATCAATCTGTTGTATGAAGGGTATACAGTTCGAAAGATAGAGTGGCCCTCAACAGAATTTCCAATCCTATCTGTGGAAGGCGCATATCTACTTTCATAACTTGAAAATCATAGCTATTTAATCATTTTCATTGCAACAAATTACATCCTAAAACCCTATTTGAACCCAACCCCCCCCCCCCCAAAAAAAAGACAGCAAAAAAACCTGTATACCCAGAGCGATGCAAACGAAGGCGATAGTGTTCGAGAGGAAAGTCGCTAGACGGGGTGAAAAGGAGGACTTAAAGGCGCGAACGTGCCCTGAAATTTGAATCTGGAAGGGAGTTACGTTGTGGTGTTTCCTTAGAGCTTCCAGGGAACGCTCCCAACACCGCAGCCCATGCCTTGCTTTTTGAGCCCCTTCTGGTGTGATATCCAGTCGAATTCCCCCGGCGGGGTGTTGATACCCCTACCTTCCCAGCATCTCACGAATTGAGATTTAAGATGGTTATAATCAGGAACTTCTCCGAACGCTAAACTCTTCACGTCTTTCCAGTATTGGAGGAAGGCTTGGTCCATATCACGGAAGAGGACGGAACCAGGGGTTGATATCTTGACCCGCCAAATTTCTGGGACCGGGGAGATGGGTGGTTGATGCCCTCGACGTTTCCGTTGTTTGACGGGCCGGAGGGTGTCCCAAGGCAAAGATCCATGGAAGAGAAAAGAAAGCAGATATCCTAACGATTCTAGATCATCGCGCTGGGATTGAGCTTAACGACGCTCAATGTCAGCTTTCTATTCCAATGGACGAATAACGAAACCCCTACTGATGCCGTGATGCCCCAGTGCGCTCAGGAATTGCCTATTCCCAACTGTACGACTACGGTCTGCATTTGGAAGAGGACGACCATTTGCCCAATCGAAATGATAAGACAGTCCGAAATCGATGAGGTTCAATTGACTCGGGGGCGTCGATAGCCCAGAAAGGCATATATTTCCAGGTTTAACTCCGTTGTGAATCACGCCTATCCGGTGCAAGGATTTGTAGCGATCAAGCTTGAGGTATAGTCAGAAGAAACACACAAGATATTTTGGTGGAATCAACACACCAGCTGGATGGCGACAGCAAGGACCATCTCCTCGCTAAAACGATTCCCTGGGGTCATGCGCAAGAGATTTTCAAGCGAATCACCAAGGGTCTCGATGACCAAAGCGTAAACTTGGCATTCCTCATCGTACGAACTTGCAAGAAGCGATGGAACCCCTGACATGGAATGTGATTGTAGAGCATGGTAAACGCGGCTCTCAGTGAGACATTCATCATCCCCAGAACTATTCCACGCCTTGATAATGACCGTTCTAGCGGCAATGCATCCATTGGGAGATCCAAAATCGTACGCCTGGAATACTCCTCGTTCGCCTGGTTCAGCTAAATTCAACACATTGAATATCGATGGAATGTTCGGTCGAACTTACCGTCTTCTGTGTCAATTGTGCTGAACACTCTGTAGCGATGAAGCAAAACTGAGGAACGAACCTTTGAGTTGATGTGCCAGGCGTGTGGGTAATAGGCGTCTTCGACTCTGCGTAAGAATCGGTACTCCTTGGATGATTGGAACGCAATGAACGCTTTGTTCCACTCCGACGAGACCTGCCTAAGGACGTAAATAGCCTGAAATAATTGGGATGCTAGGGCGCAAGGTTCTGCTAGGGAACAGAAGTGGTCCTGATTTCTGAATTCCGCGCAGTCGAAACACAGGTGATAAAAATTGGCAAACAGCTTTATCAGGACATCCCAGGGAAACATAACAGCCGGAGCTGTCAAAGATTTTGCGCCGTCGTATCGATGGTTCTGCACAAAATGGTGCGCTAGAGGGTAGAGGGGCAAGTAATTGCACGAAGCCAAAGAAAGCTCTCATATGATCATGGACCCCCCTTGCTTGCGGGCCCCCTTGCCACCCAGCTGGACTGATGGGTACAGGCGAATGGTACCCGGTAAGATCCGAGGGCGTTTGCATGGCTGATTCAGTATCATGGTTCGACCTGTTCACAATTCAAACGTTCAGAGGTGATCCGGCTTTCCGAGAAGAGTCATTAGCGATGCTTGTATCCGTTTGGCAAGAGCCTTCAGATTGTGGATCCAAATTGAAAAGGGTACCTGTGAGATATATATATATCGCTAAAGAATGTATAATGCTAAAGAATGTATGTGATGAGGCGATATGTAGTGACAGTAATCACAAATGAGTGCATGGCGGTATCGTGGCATATCCCAATCGTAAGAGGTCGTAAGGGGCATGAGAATGATTACTTAGTCCAAATTCCTGACAGCTGACAGTCTTGAGGGTTTCTTTTGGAACCTCGCATTATTCCTAGCTGGGGTACTTGCGCGAGAGCGATTGGGGGAGCAGCGATGCCGAATGATCAGGGTCGCAACGAGCTTTTGATAAGCTAGAACTCCGTGGGTGACCGACGGTAGACAAGGCGCGTCGTCGACTGAATCTAATTCGAGGAATGCTTCTCGAAAAGCATCGATGCCATTGGCTAGCAGGTGATTTCTCAGGCGTTGTGAGAGAATAGCATCTTGCATATGGGAGCATGCGTTTCCCCCGCCTTTGTCGGACTGCAACGGTCCAGCTAAGAATAATCGATGAGCTTTGCAACCAAACACGGCACTAAAAACCTCACAATTCATATTATTAATCGTATCTGCAGCGGGGGCAATATCAGGCTTCCCAACCGGATATCTCAGAGCGAGTCCGTAAACCAATGCTTGATGCAAGGAGATGAGAATCCTCGATTCGTCGGCGGCTGGCCGTTTATGGCGCCACCTTGACGACGGAATTGGGCGTACAAGTGGCTTGGGTACAAGTTGGGTGGCGTCGGACACACTATGCAATGGGGGCGAATTGATTGGCGGAGAATGAGAAGAACCAGGGAAAGTGTTAGATTGAGCTACGCCCGACGGTATAGTGGCATCTTTCACAATGGATTTCGGTGCCGCCGATGGAGGAGATGAATAGGAGGTGGAACGGTTGAAATGGGAAATAAGATTAGATGGGGATTTTGCTCGATTAAAACGCGTCTTGGAGGAAGGTAACGCAGAAGTTCTGGTACGTTTGCGAGGTGGATCTGGGTCCGTGGAGTAGGCCTCATCAGATTGCCTTGCTGATGGAGGCGTCGTTAATCGTGGGGAATACGCACTGGCACGGAGAAGTGAATGGGTTCGCTTCCCAGTGGTTGGAAATGGAACGATACCGCTCTCAACCGTTGACAGCGAAGCCATGGAAAACGAGGGTGGATCTACCACCATCGCGTCTGAATTCCTCAAGGTATCGTTTGACGTGGTCGACGAGGTGACACTAGCCAGAGAGAGGGTACATGTAGGCAACGATCGCTGAATTAGTGAGGATCTTGGCTGGCGATTCATTTGGGAGTTAGGGGTGAGTGAACCAAAGTGATAGCGCATGACCGTGACGGATCAGAACCACAGGGATAAACGCAATCACTGAAGACTTGCTGAAAGGGAGGGCGCAAGCAAAAGTCCTCGTAGCGGGGGAAGAGAACAATGCGGTCGCCCTTATAAACAGAAAATCATGCACCTTGTTCAATGTGCCTGGTGATGAAAATATAAGGCCAAACAACGCGTTGAGGTCACGTCAGCTCATCAAGAACGCGTCGCATCACCTCACGTGCACTGTGTCAAGCACGATCTTGGTTCTTCAGAAATCCAGCATTGACCAAATGACATAAATTCTCTTTGAATATCACAGAGCGTAAAAAAGACTCAACGTCATACTTCCGAGTCAGAGTTTTATATTTCGAATAAACAATTATCCATTTATAGCTTGCTTGACAACCCTTGTCCTGACCTTGTTCCCCCCTTTGCTCCTGAAAATATCAATAACAAGACGAGTAGTTTCTGAGATCGAGAATAATTGCAAAAATCATATTCAAATAATCCAGACGATCTTTATTCATATGGGAGTTACAAAACTTGAATACTAACTCGTTTCGTGACTTTGATAGAGGACGACGCCGATAGACGGGGCAGAACGTTGGAGATTCCTTGTTCTGCCCTCGTCCTGGCTGTTGTCCTAAAGGAGTCATTCGTGGAATGGGTAATCAGGTTAACGACTAAATTTACACAGGACAATCGCACAAAATTACGACTGTTCAAGGCGTCATCGAGGGAACACCATCCCGCTGTATCGTCAATCCTTGAAGCCACATCGTCGATTACATCTATATACTGAGTCAGGATCAACTGAACCGAGCTCAGATTGCTGGTCTCGGAGGGCGATTTGAGAATGACAGAGTCGTGATCTGCAATCCATCGGCAATCGGGAGCCAATTGAAGACGAAAGGTGATTGCTCGAAGGGAGGGATATAGCCCGGCATCAAGTGGCAGAGCAAACGAGAAGGGAAGGGCGAGTCGGTTGGAAGCAGCATTTCTGGGGATATTTTGGTCAGAAATATAAGGATGCAGCATAAAAATTTCCAAATTCTGCGTACAGATCGAGCATTTCGAGAGTATTCGCCGCACTTCCTATGACTTGGGCGAATGCACGAGCATCCGAGATACCCGAAATATTCGCCGTTAACTTTTTTAATCCCGAGAAAGGGTTCAGCTCCAGAAAGGTGGCCGTACATAGTCCAAAGAAACGGTTCACGCTTAACGTGCACAGGCTGAACGTTGGTGACAATGGCAGACTCCGTCCATGTAGAAGAGCACGCCTATCCATTGAAGCATTGCGGGAGGCCTTTTGTGTTGGGAAAAGGAGCTCGTCCTTTATTAAGAAGACGGCAGTGAGATACAGATGGAGAAGGTTTGGAAAACCTGTGATGAAAGAAACAGGAACGGAGGTGAGGTTGGAAAGCGTTAAAGTGCTGAGTGATATAAAGTTCTGAAAACTGAAGAACGATTGTTGTAACACCGTCGGGAGGCTTGAAAATTTGACCTGTGAGAACGCCTTCGCAAATATTTCAACCGTCTCCAAATAACAATGAGAGTTGTTCGAGAGATGTTGCAAGATGTGAGGGAGATGTTGAGTAAGATTGTGTATCTCTACCCCGTTGATCCCGAGGTCGATGCGAAGGTGGCGGATGTATTGGGCAAGAGTTGGATCGCTGTCCATTATCTTCCGCAAAGACATAATTCTTGCCTCCTTCTTCGACTCCAAGTGGGTTTGCTTTCGCCGTGGTGATGTTTCGATGGAAAAGAATAAATGTTTTCGACATCGATGGTTCATCGAACGACCAACGAGAGCGCAGGTAGTTAGAGTTCGCAAGGATTCTTGTTGCCGCATAGTGGACGCGATTTCGTCGATAAAGGCGTCTAAAATCTCTTGAGGTAAATCCATGGAAATTGGTCGAAGGGTAGGTAGAGGAGGTCAATATGGGTGGACACAACGAATAACAGGATCAAGGCGCTGCACCACTGCTGACATATACTTCCTCACTGATGCGTCATTGATTTCCATCAAAATGTCACTTATCACAACTACTAATGTCCGTTAAAAACGGGAGAGAAGAGGCTGAATCGCGCTCAGATGATACGGTTTCAATCATGTTTGATGACTGGAATAAATCACCTACCAGATCAAAGAAGTCAACGAATGATTCGTCCAGGAAGTAGGATGAGATCAGCAAACCTTGGTCTTGCCATCAAAAAATTTCGCGACCTTGGATCTCATCTCCATCGCATCGAGAGGCGCCGGGGTAAAGCGGGAATTCATACATCAGCTCGACATAGTGGAATATTCGCAGGTGATGGTGGAGCGATGGATGAAGAAAGCTAGGGAGAAGTTACTGTATCGCGTCCCATCACATAGAAAATTCAAAATTCGGCTCAATGGGTGAGCATTTAATGGTTGAATAATTTAGCTCAGCAAGTGCCTTTAATGACTGCCCATCAAAATAGATATTCATTGAAAAAGTATGAAAAGAGACTGAATTGTGTAGACCCGATTTCAGTTACACTTGGTAGGAATAAATCTCCTATGGGGTAAAGGAATCAACAAATAATTATTCGAGAGATTGGGTCAATTTAAACAGACCTTGATCTCTCTCTCAAAGGTACTCGCTACCGTAGACCTCTTCACCTTCATCGCTGCACTGACCAAGCCAGTTTCCGGTGTCCATTCTTCTGGAGTTAACACAACGCCACATAGCACTTCCGGTCCCTTCAGCCCATTCTTCTTGCCAACATCGTTGCAGGCGTCCAATACGAGGCGCTGTACAGAAGCATTCGAGCACAGGGTTGCGAAGTCAGCATGCTTCAGTTGCGCGAGGGCAGGGTCTGTAGAGGTCAATATTGCGTGTCGGAGGTTCGCTTCATGTGGAAAGAGTATGGCAACAGGGAAAGCGGCCCCTGCATCGACATGGACGCAGAGATTCGAGACGTAATCGCAAGATTTGTACAAGGATTCAAGCTTTTCAAGGGCGATGAACTATAAACCTCGTTTCAGCTGCCATCAGTAGATCGAAAAGAAACGGACGTGCCTCGCCATTTTGCATCTTGACAAGGTTCTTTAACCTTTATTGTAAATAATTGTCAACGACGTACCCAAGGTCGTGACGGGGGACATACCGGTCAATCAAAGTCAGTGTACCATCTTCATTCCACGTTCCTACGTCTCCGGTCCTGAACCAACCGTCCTTTGTCCAAATGGCCTCGTCTTCATTCAGATCTGGGCGTTTATAATACCCCTTAAATACGGAAGGGCCGCGAATACATATTTCGCCTTGAGGACGCGCATTCGAAGAAAGGTACCCAGAAGCTGGAACATCCAGGAGTTTGATTTCGATGGAGGGCACAGGAAGGCCTGCGACGCCAAATTGTATGTACTCAGGGGGAAGCAAAGTGCACATTCCACAAGATTCCGTCATTCCATAACCTTTGAAAAAGCGAGGAATTAGAGGCTGTTCTCGAACCTCGAGGGAGGAATATATAACAACAAACCTTGCATCATAGGCATAAGTGCGATACTCAAGAACTCCTGCGTTTCTTTACTAATCGGCGCCCCACCATTCATGGCGAACTTGAGCTTTCCGCCGGTAACCTCTCGGACCTTGCTCAGAACGATCTTCTCGCCAAGCCCAGATAGTACAGGCGTTCCTCTCCTCTTCGCTTCAAGCGCGCCATAAAACAACGCTCGCTTCACCGCACCTCCTGTATTGAGCTTCCCAATGATGCCTTTCCGAATCGTTTCCCAAACGCTGGGAACACCAAACATGATCTGTGGCTTGAGTTCGACCAAATCACCCCGGCAGCCTTTTACTCCTGCATCCGTCAATGTCTTCGGTCTGGCGTATCCACAAGTAACGCCGACGAACATGGCGCATAGCTCTACGATGTACTCGAGGACGTGCGCTAGGGGGAGGTACGAGAGGTAGATGTCACCCTTGGGCACATGCGGTCCAAAGACAAGAGAGACAGAGCTGACGGAAGCGATGAGGTTCCCATGCGTTATGCAAACGCCTTTTGGTGCGCCGGTCGATCCACTGGTATACATAATACAAGCGACGGTGTCAGGAGTTGGTTTGCGTGCTTCAAGGATGGTCTTGAACTCCTCGCTGGCAGCCCTCCCTAGTGCCCTCAGTTCATTTAGATGTAAAAATTGGATATCTTCCCGAGTCAACTTCATGCCGTCGATGACTCCTTCACCCGGTTCACCGTCGTATAAAATCCACTTCAGCTTTGGGGTATTTGCCATTACCCTAGCAAGGGTAGAAAGGAGGTCGGAGTTGGTGAAAATTGCCAGGCAATCTGGTTCGTTAAGAGAATGGGTGAGTCCATCGACTCCAAGAGTATCGTACGCGGTGGCTATAGTGGTCGAGATCGAGGCGCATGCGTGATTCAAAAGCTGCCATGGGACACTGTTGAAGATTAGTATGCAGGTCAAAAAAAGGCATAGCACTGGGCACAAACGTACCCGGTTTGAGAGTACACGTTCACAACGTCGTCTTTCCCTATTCCAATCTTCAGAAGCCCGTTCCTAACCTCGCGTATTGCCTCTGCGAACTCGACGTAGTTCAGAAATTTGTAGTTGCTGAGTTCATATAACTTCCACGTCTTCTTCTCCTTCACTGCCTCTCCAGCCACGACTTTGTTCACCTCTCGCAGCTCTTCGTGAATTTTGATAACGTCGCGCCAGCCCACAGCATTGTAGTTCGAGCCATATGTTCTGACCGCATAAGCGATGACATCTGGAATGGTGCGGACCGTTGGATGGGGTTGTTCCACGAGTTCATGGGCTGTAATGGCAAGTCGTCTGACACCCCCCTCGCCAGAGCCGGGCTTTGGTGTTTCAATCTCGACAGAGCCTCGACCAAAGTAGCTCTCCGGTCGGCTAGCAAGACCAGTGGTGAGATAGTGAAGATGTTCTACTGGCATTTAAAGAATCTCTAAGGAAAAGGAAGGAATTAAACGCCTTGAAATCACTCTCGAAAATGCCAATTTACCCGGTGAAGCTTCAAGCGGCGCAGATTGGCAGGCCCAACCTTGTGTTACTCTCTGTTGAGCTACTCTGGTCCGTAAGGTTTATCCACCGAAAGTGGAAAGTTCAAATGCAGAAAGTCCAAGAAAAGCAGAAAGTGGCAGAAAGCGGATGAACATGGCTGTAGGGCGGCATGAAGCAACTACACATTGAACAAGTGCGGTGGTCGGGGAAGTTGATTTCGGAAAGCCACGGAAGAAGCATCAAAAGCACGGCAAGGCGGCCCGATGGTGCCCTTGAAGGACGCGTTGAGGAGGCGTACGAAGCTCATTACAATGCCCTGTTAAATCTCATATTATCAGTCCCTTCAAGTCAAGGTACCTTAAACTTGTTTGCGTCGCTTTCCGCACCAGGATAACCTGAACCTGGTAGAAAGGTAAAAACGTGACGGTCATCATCAACTTGAACAATGAAGGACTTGCCGTCGTTTTTACCCCCAAACACAGTTCAGGAATTCTGCATTAGCTTCCACTTTCCCTCCATTTCCAACGTCGGAAAATTACTCAATATACAGAGGCGGATGTGATGAGAACCAATTGTCAGGAAACTGCTTTGGACGTGCCTCAGGGTCGTAACACAACCGCCTCAAAGAGAGAACCAGGCAACTCCCCGATGATCATCACTAAATTGTGGAGAATCCTGTAAGTGAATATGAGTACCTAAAATCCGGTATGAGGTGTGATATGCAGTGTGAGTCTGCTATAAGCTTGTAGCTTGGTTCGTAAGGTCATATATGGCCAGTTG
>Ga0307517_10008496_pt1 | contig 14733 bp, 18 predicted proteins | sample 23_EM_MG_FD_194515 | JGI IMG/M metagenome (GOLD analysis project Ga0307517, IMG submission 194515) | Populus trichocarpa ectomycorrhiza microbial communities from riparian zone in the Pacific Northwest, United States - 23_EM | ecosystem: Host-associated > Plants > Roots > Unclassified | place... | reverse complement strand
AAACCAATCACACACCTACCCCCCCCCCCCCCCCCCCTCTTACCAATCCTCAAACACCCTCTTCCGCCCCCTCTCCCCACCCACCGATCTTTCAAGATTCCCATTCGCAATCCGCACCAGCTCAAAGTACCCATCCGACAATCGCTCCTTCTCCCGAGCTTCTGCCAGGGCAAGGGAGAAGGTGTATAAATGTATTGCGATGATGTGTCTTACGTGCGGGGACCGGGTGGCGAGGTAGTGTGCTTTGCGCTCCGCGGGGGTGCCAGGAGATGGTGGAGGTGGGGAGGGGAAGGTTTGGGGATGTGGTAATGTTGGTGAGGAAAGGCAAGGAGAAGCGGAAAAGGAAGGGGGAGAGGAGGGAGGGGAGTGGGTGAGTGCCAGGCGGGGGCGTTTTCTGGGACGGAGGGTTACGTTTTGGGGGAGGGCTTCGTGCATCTTTTGAGTTTGCCGGGTGTGTCGTGGTGTTAGAGTGGGGGAGGGAAGAGCGGTGGTTGTGATGGTGAATGGGTGTGGATGGATGGATTCCTGCGGTGCTTTTGTCTGCTCCTGCTGGGGTTTGAGTAGGAGAGCGTGTCAGGTTCAAGAGGGTTGTTGAGAGCTCTCTGGGAATCGAGTTGAAAAACTGGACCCTCGCCCTTGGGACTTGGTATCTTGAATTCCTTTCATGGTTAGTTGGCTTGGTTCACGATATGTTATTCAGTGCCAGGGTTAGCTCAAGAAGTGGAGAGAAGTGAAGCAGGACCCGCCGCCACTTGAAAGTTGGGCCTAATGCCGTGGACGGGGTTACCACGCGTCATGGGTAGTCTACGGTGTATAGTATCATACTCCTCTATTATAAAATTATCAGTGCACGGGTGATTGACGGCCTTAGGCCATACATCTATAATCCATATCCCCTATAAACCCTGGCTTGCTCACAGCCAAACCTGCCTCTCTCACCGCCAATGGACCGACTTGACTGTTCTTTTGCCCACAGAGGAATTTTATGGTCGGCTATCGGCGATCAATGCTTATGATTTCCCCTCTCAAGGATATATATCTGCCCCAGTAACCCATTCATTACTTAATAAGTAGATAATTTTGACCCCCAGCCCAAACATACCTGCTAGCAGGACAAGTATGATATCTTATTTTCAACAACAATTTTGCCTGAAATACCTACTGTAGTTGGAGCAGTGGCTAAGATGCTAACCAATTAACCCCCTGTTATAATTAGCAGGAGCCCGGGAGCTTAACCACCCCTCGCAGTGAGTTACTATTGAGCGGCCCGTTGCTTGATGCAGGGGGATCTAAAAAAGTAAAAATCCTGCCCCATGGGGACCAAGAGGCCAAAAAAAGACCATAGGCTTCTCGAATAAGGCTGTGGCTCAAATAGCCTGTCGTCGTACGAGCCCGGTAGAATCCGATTTCGGACAATTCCCTCCATTACAGGCGTGGGATCCGCAACCGGCCGGAGCAGCAGAAGAACAAGAAGGGCAGAGGAGGGAGAATCGTTTTGCCCCCCCTCCTCCCCCCTGGGCAAATAATCACCTCTCAAACTGACCCTGTTTTCTCAGAAAAGTCAAGTATGCGTAAAGGTGGTTACTATTAAACTTAGCAAAGGGAGACCAATATTAAAAATATTCACCCCTCGAAGGTATATCTTTTTTTCACACTTTGGCTACTAGGTAGTGCGATACTGTGGGTTAAAGGGTGTGACCATTCTGATGCGTCCCGTTTTTCAAGAAATATTTCAATTCTTTCAAAACTGGTATTACTCGGGCCAAGCTGGTGGAGCGCCCTGTTCAAGTAGTAGATGTATAGATGTTTTAAGACGAAAGTCACTCATCCTGGTAAGGGAGATGATACCCACAAACAAGCGGGGTATCAAAATGTATATTATTATGATGTAAAAATTCTGTCCGTGTCTAAACGCTCATGCAAGATGAAGCCCCCTGTTTGTGAGCACTCCTCCCCGGGACGAATATCTAGGACTTTGTACTAGCACGGTTCATTCAAACACTCACACCTTAGCATCGTTGAGTCCCCTACTGCTCGAGTGTGATACCCGCACCCCCAGAACCAACCTTGGCGGCAGTAAACTAGGATGGGTGGTGCACCCTGTATTAATAGATAATAATACGGTATGATATATGTTATTCAATTCACGACAGCCAAAAAAATTTCCCATCCCTTCGGCGAATGGCAACAACATCCTATGCTATTATCTCACCTATTCCTTTAACAAGGATGTTAAAAATCATGTATCAAAAACACATTCACAGAGAGGATAGCTTTCAAAGGTGGTTCTTGCTGTGGTGCCTTTTGAGGCTCGGGCAAGATCTGGGCTTCGACAAGCGCAGTACTCGAGCACGGTTGATTTGGGGGCTTCTTTTGTTGGGGTGGTGTAATCCGGGTTGCGTTTTTGGTTTGTTTTCTGATAGCGAGTGAGCGCCGGATATAGGTATTACCAGGATGAGTACACCACCGACAAGTCCTACCGGTATCTGAGCCAAGACGTGTCACAAGCGATCACCTGCACTAAGAAACCTTGCACAAAATCTACAAAGAACAAGAGAAACGATAAGGACGGATTTGCTACGATTGTACTCAGCAAAGCCAGCCCCCAGCCGGAGATCTCCGACTTGATCCCCTAGCCTAGTCGTCGCCACGGCCTGTGCTAGGAGCCCCCCCCCCCCAACGACACCGAACTTGCTCATGTTCGAATATAAATACATATTCAGAGAACAATGGCTACTACCACCCTTCTCCCCATTATCCGCAATAGACTCGGAGAAAGCATGACTTTCAGCCCAGCCTTGCTTCAGACGGGGAAGTCAAAGAACCACAAACTGATTCATAGATAGGAAGAAAGCTCCCTCGGAAGAATGTAAGTGTTCTTGCTGCAAAGCCTTTCTGCTTCGGAGATTATATGGGATGTTGACGCAAAGTGGATGGATGTTGGTGATTCCATGTCACACTGTAATTTAGCTATTTCCCCCTCAACCCAAAGACCATCTCTAGATTTAGAGGGTGTAAATTTTGACCTCGCCCCAGAGCCTCGAGAGCGTGTGCTTGGGTTAAACGATGGTTTCCTGGGTTTTCTCACAAGTTTGGATCAGTTGTAACTAAAACACCCACTATCCACGATTTGCATGGCTCCAGAAGCCCCGTTTTGAGTAATTGACTCACCGCCGAAAACGGTTTTGCTCGCCCATTTTATATCACTACGATCTCGACCACGGCGGACAAAATCTCTGCTCGGTGTGTACTCCTGACTAGAGTAAGATCCTGACCCGCCTATATCTCGACAAGGGGTTTCTTTTCTCCTCTCCAAGCGAGATGATTCCCCGAATCTGGTTTTGGGCTTAGTGATTTTTCCTGGGGGTTGACTCCACACGGATCACTCGATCAAACCGAGAACGTAGGGCTACCAAGCTCACGAACCGAGACCTCACCAATCGCCAAATTAAATGGCTGTTGGTGCCGCTCCCCCATTGCTAGAAGCTGCAGTGGATGCGTTGAAGGCACCTGGATCTTGGGAGTTTGAGTCCGGAATCACTGCCCACCCAGGCGGAGGATCCTCAACCCCAAACATCACACCCGAGACTTTCTGTTCCATCTCACCAAGAACCGCTTCCTCTAGCCCGAAAGCTGCAAGAAATATGTTGAAAAAAGGCCACGCTGATGGTGACTGCTAATAAGGCAGCCCATCCGCGGTATATCGTATCATCGACCTGATCTAGTTTTTTATGGGCAAGCTGTTTGGTTATGCCCGCCTTGACAATTGGCTTCACTATACCGCCCGCAACGTGTCCAAGTTTGTTGAAAGCTACAAGCAGTGCTGTGGCTATTGCAACATCTGTGTGTTGACTACAACCTGACCCAGCCCTAAACAGGAGCGCAATCCAACAAACCCAGCACCGATCCCAAGCAGAACCTGGGGAGCAATTCCATAAAGCTCATTTATAGCGGGCTCTCCAGTAAGACAGGTGGCCTAGAATATTCTTTAGACGATTGCTAAGGGGTAGCCCAGGAATCCCTCACAACTACACCAATCAGAATGATCACTTGACCGGTGACAACTAAGCACTTGGGTTTTTGAGACGATTCGATAGCAGTAACAGTAGTCAATCTGGCGAAATTTTTAGAAGTTATAGCTATGTTTTACGGGAAGATCTGAGTGTATAACCTAACACTCTTCTCCTATGCCGGAAGCAGCCCTACCGGACCCCCTTGTGAATGTGTGCCGATTTTAACCAAAAGTTCAATTGAGTCCCCAAGACTAATTGAACAGCTTCTGATCAGTCCGGTTCGGATTAGAGGCTGGTTTGGCTCCACAAACCCAAACCTTCGTGAGTTCCCCCACTGCCCCAGCTTCGTGGCTGGTCGGGCACCCCCCCAGACGCTGCAAGCTCGGAGAAGCAACCCTCCTCCGGTCCTTAGTGGAAATGCCACCTGGTTCCAGACCAGCATCTCTGGCTAGCTTTCAGCTCATGGCTATTTCCACAAGCGTGTTGAGATGTAGTTCCCAAACTATAAACAGTGCGGTAAACAGAGCCCTTCCCGAAGCTATTATCAAGTGCCATTGCCAATTTTTTTCCATTCATGGGAAATCAGAGAGCTTGAAAGAAATAAGCTAAATCCAAGAGTCCGTAAGGGCATCCCTACAATGTCAAGCCTTTCTGCGGCGTAGCAGATTTCGTGCAGTTCCTAAGATTGACCACCACTTTGGTTTGGATGAGTGTGTTCAGGAATGAAACTCCCCAACTTGGCTTTTTGGGCGGAAGAAGTAAAAGGTGTCCTGCAGAAGGACTGGGCGATTCCCGTACTTAGTACATTATAAGCTAATTTGGATTTTTACTTGCGCTGTAATATTTCTGATAATCTCCCTTAGAAGGAGGACCAACCAAACGCACCACCGGAGGTGGCTCATGTCCGAAATCATCACGTATATGACAATAAGAACCCCGGACTTGCCGAAGGAAAAACCGACGGACCCAACAGAAAAGTCGACCCACTTGGTACCATAATAGCTCACCCTCATCAACCCACTGAGTGCACCTATTAGGGAGATTAATAACGTGTAAGGGCGGGAATACGCATTCGATGGTTTGGCAACTATGCCAACTTCCGAGTTAGGATTTTGGTAACAGGGTCTAACGTGAAACGAAGAATATGGAACAAATATACTCACAGATCAATATTCCAACCTAATTAAGTCTGTCCAGACCAGTTCGTATTCAAGGGGAGAAATCGAAGGCACTATTTTTCGGGGTTTAGGTAAGTCTTTTACAACTGCGTTCAGTAGCATCGGAGATAGCGATGGGCCTAGATGGAAAAAGGGAGAAGGGGCGAGGAGTCTATAGGAATCAGAGTATAAACAATGGCAAGAGGAGACGTTCGAATAAGGTGATTAAACGTACAGTGTGTAAGTGGTTAACAGATCCATGTTCTCCCAACTCCTTGTCACGGCCACAGCTTCTCAGACCCCCGAGTCTGCAGGGTAATCTTCCTGTGATATTTTTTGCACGCCTTTCTTTGCATGGCCCCTCCTCCTCCTACTAGTTCCTGTAAAGATAAGTATTAATCCTGATCCAGGGGTTATATATCGTGCGAGGTGTTTAATACGAATTTTTAGCGTATCTTTTATCTGATGAACCCGCCTCTTCCCCCCTCGAGCCAAGTCCTCCCCGATCATTCAGATGGTGCTCTCACCAGCTGGCCGATATTGAGATCTGAATGGTCCAAAATCTTGCCCCATACCCACTGATTGCTCTTCACGAGGATATAAATTCAGATCGGGAACCCGTGGACTCTGTTCTCTAGATTCAACTGAACCATCCCTCTGGGATATAGTAATTTTTGGCAGGATGGCGAAACTATGGATAGTCCTACACCCTGCCTTATAATTGGTAGGTTTGTGGCTCTCCCACGCAACAGAAGGGGCAGGCTCCTCTCTTATATCATGCTGTTCCAAGTTTGTAGATTGTGACCGGCAAGGCGGGATTCCCATCATTTCCGCCTCTATTGGGATCCGGAAGGAATTCAAAATGCTCTCCGCTACACCAAAAGTCGCCATAATCGTTGCTTACTATAGCATCCCCATTCACCCGGGATATCCGAGAATATTCAACTGCAACTCTTCCTTATGGGCCCCTGAACTTACCGATATCGTCCCCACATTCAAGATGACCAGCCGGGCCGGTGAACCTCCCCCTCTTACCCATGTTTGTTTGTGGGACTGAGGATCGCCGTGGGGACCTGAAACGCTCTCATTGATTCCTCCAAAACAACCAAGGGGACCCCGGCAAGTAGGGGTGAAGACCTTTTCCGAGGCGTTTCCCTCTTGGGCGCCCCCACGTTCCACCTACACCTACTACACCCATTTCTTCAAAGGCCCTTGCTGGGTGTGACCTTCACCCCGCAATCTCTATCTCAAGATCTGTAGTAATCTTTGTCATGCTGTCGATACATTATGTCGAAGAATTGTGGCTCGTCTCACTTGGGCCTACGTTGGAAGCATCCCTCTTAATGTCTAATGTCAACTATTAGATTTTTTTCTCCTGGGGGGTCACCAGCTGGCCAGGAGCCGATGTCTGTCTCTTTGCAGGTGCACCTGCCTCTCGGGCTCTTGGGTAGGACTGAGCCTACTGGGCTGGGATTCTCACTTTGTTCGAAGCCTCTAGCCTCTTTGTCCCGCTGAAGAGCCGCTTCTCGACCAAGTAGGGCTGGAGGCGGGCCTATTAAAGGGGTGGGGGTAGCCACTCCTTCGGCAAAGATAAAGGAGGAGTCGGAATATCAATCGGAGGAACCACAGGACCTGGAGGAATAGGAGGGGGGGTGGGATGAGCTCTGGGGTCAAACACGGAGCGAGCAGTTTTGAAGGCCTAGGGGACGACTTTTCAAGGGATGGGACCCTGAACAACCCCCCTATTGTAGCTCGTAGTAAATATTAAAAATTACCCGTGGTATGTGAGAATATTGTACTCGAGTGAGGGGTTTCTTCTATCTTACTGTCCGGCGTCATTGGCGGACACGTAATACTACTATCACGAATGATCCGGGGATTGAGCACTTGAATACAAACAAGTGTACGAATTCTATCAGAACGAACTGCCGTAATTCTGCTGCTCGTCCCGGCTGCTGCAGCGGAGGTTGCTAGAGGAACCTAGGAGAGCACGAGCCAAGTCTATCCTTGTGCTATACTACCGTAATACGGTACCGTAAACTCTCGATAAATCCACCATCGGCCATCGGGCCCCTAAACCTTCGCAATCCGAGACAAAACACCCCAAGGAGGAATAGTGTTTTCCAGGCGCGATAGCTTATTTAAGATGAGCTCATTAGATCTCATTAACTAGTATTCGTAATTTTGTCAAGCTGTCACGCTAGGCCTATTGTTGTTTAGATACCGTAGTGAGTTCTGTTGAGATTCCCGATGGTGGATTTATCGAGAGTTTACGGCAGCTGCAACTGCGTCTAGCCAAAAGAAAAAAAGGAAAGAAAAAAAGAAAAGAAAAAGTATGATAGCTGGCTGATATCTTGATAGGGTCCGGAGATGTTCTGGTGCAATCTACCCTTAGTCCGCCAGATGCGCCCACGGAATCGGTGGGATCGGTATTAGTTTGAAAAAACCTGAGGATACTTTCCAGATCCCGTTACCTTCCTAGCCAGATCGCTTGTTGGGCGCAGCACGACGGACTATGAGATAATAAATCATTTGTGTCGGAGCCTGATCGAGTCAGCATGGTACAGAAGCGGAAACGTAGCCTTCTCCATTGACAATCTCAATGCCATAACCACGCAATGATGTTCTATTTTGGAGGTGACACGTTGGAGAGCATAGTGGTCAAGAGCGGGCGAAACGGAGTAATCAACTGGACTGCTGGTACTAGTACTAGTACGGTACGGTATCTTATCATACGGTAACCAGGACAAAGTCTGACAGCTCGCGCTAACCATTTTATTCTAGCCTCACGTGAGCGCATAGTTTGCACGTAGGTGTCGCCCTAGGCTATAGAGCTCTCGCATCGCAAGGCGAAGTAATTGCATGTTGTCCATCGTGCCTGGCTGAGTTCGAGGGGGATCCATCATCCAGGGGGCCATTTTTCCGGGGTTTGAGGGGATTCAAGATTTCTCCATTGAGTTTTCTACCCGTATGTCGATGGAGGGGCTGAGGCATCAAGGCTGGCTGCTTGGAAAGGTGTTCGGGGGTTCTTTTTTAACGGCAGGAGGCTGATTCATGGTCGAGGCATGATCCTAGGGCCCTCCTCTTGATTTTGACTTTTTACTTGTTTATTACAGTATAAGTGCTCACGAACAGAACGAGAAATGGCATCATGAGTATTGGGTCTTTAAGCTAGCCCCCTATTACCCCTCCATGTATTATAGTACTAGAATTTCAGCTAGCCCTTAGAAGCCGGGCTTGGTTATTCGAATAAACTATTAGAATCGGATTCCGGTACGGTGCGCGTGAGCAACGTGGAGCAAAAGCGCCCGGGCCCCTACGACGGAAAAAATGGCAAGAGTGGCCACCTTTACTTTGCATCGGCTTAGAGCCAACACTTAGGGCTGAGGCTGGATTGATCATAGTTCTCGGATCACGCAATGTACCGTCCTCGAGCACTCGTACCTGCAACCTAGACAAGGCTCGACCATACGGGTATCGGGCCAAGCGCGGGAAGAAGACGGTATCTTGTCGGGGGAAGCCGAATAATAGCAAGGACACCACTTTCTGGAAGGCGGCTGCCAGCTTGTCGCTATTGCCGGTGCTTCAAATGGATACAGTCGCTCCCGGACCTCACTCTACCGGATCCCCGGTTGCCCCGGATGAAATTCTCTGAACCCTAAATTGTTTTGCAACTAAAACCTAACTCGTTGCCCCGGATAGGTCGCTGTCCCGGATAGATTCCTTGGATTTTGTGGAATGTGGCCTGTATTATGTCCCTAAAAATCGACGGGAAGCCTCACAGCTTCAGGCCCGTTAGCATGGGGCGATGGTTATATATGACTAATCGATGGATTGTGGCCTGAAAAAAAAGAAAAGAAGGACACTGCTACAAGGATGCAGAGTTGAGAAAAAGAGGATACTGTGCCGGGTATTTAGTGGAAGGCAACTGTACTGGTACCGGGTAGCTTCCCCGGGGTGTCTTGCACGAGGGCGATATGGTAGCTGTTCTTGTGAATACGGTACTGGCACCGGTAGGTCGGCGTGTTCGTGGTCTGTGGTATCCCAGCGTTCATTATCCTAGGTGAAAAGAAACTAAGCCAGTGGAGAAGAGGCATTCAGCCCCGGGGTCGAGAAGCTTTTCTGAGTGCGAAAGAGCCCTTGAGCTCGGAGGAGCTGGGTAAACGCGTTTCAGCCCCCGGAGGCTAAACGACCCTGGGGAGTCCTTATGAACTGCTGCGTTGCTGTATGATATATGAGCATCCGTGGCATGCGCGTGAGCCCGCTACAGATTGCAAGGGTATGGTGGGGGACTCCTTACTGGAGTAGAACTGCAACCACATTTTAAGGTTACTAATTAGAGGTTAATTAAAGTGTGATTGCTTACTTTACCACTGATCAGAAGTTAATTCAAGATCTTGGCATGGCTAACCGAGTCATTAATGGTGGAGAATCAGGTGGGGTATCGTTTTGCCAGCACTAACGGCCCTTTTTCCAAGCCTTTACACCGGAGCCCATCAAAACTTTAAATGCGCCCCCATTTTCTTTCCTCTCTGGCTTCTGGTGTTCTTGGATAGGTATCTTCGCCATTCAAAGCTGACCGCCCCGGAGTAGAAGTGGGTTGATTTAAGAAATCCCTACCACAGGATGAATGAGGCTCTTATCGTACTCCTCCTTCGACCGCAGCGTCATTAGTTGGGGATCATAGGCTTGGACTCTACGAGTAATGCTAGGATCATCCTACCCCCCTGCCCAGGAGCAACCATTGAGAGCAAAGGGCGCCCCAACCAATCACGCTCAAGCACTCCTTGCTCATACTAGGGGTAGGGGTGAAGTATTGGGACAAGCAGGGGTAGCAGAGGCCTGTGCATATACCTTGGAAGGGGTATCAAAGAACCAAAAAAAAGTAAGATAACTACTAATTAGAGTAATTCTTCAACCCCCTGCTTGTCCCAATATTTCCCCCCTCACCCGAGTACCTGTGGTGCACTAGTTACTTGTCATGGGGTAGGTTCTAACTCCATACTCGAGTACGAGCACAACACCGGGAACCCAATCTTATTAGGTAGTTGATTGTCCGCATCCCTAAATAACCTGACGCTGCTCGTATCATCATTTGCGGTGTATCGGTGGTCAACGGTAGTAATTCTGTCATGAACCGCTCGTGCAGAGCGAGGCGTTGAGGAACTGCACAAGGTTCGCGAGGAATTTATTGGCATGGCATAATCGATGCTTGGCTCAAATCCGTCTCAAGCGGTGTCTCGCATTGAGTTATCGATTGGCTCACGGGAAAAGGCATCTCACAGGCTCAGCCATGGTTTGTGCAACACTGCTTGATACACGTCTCGGGGGGTGCTTGTGCCTTTACTCAAACCTAGTGCCGGCAGTGTGTGGCACATCGGTACCTACCGTACCAATTCCGCCATACCGTATGGAGGGGGGGGGGTATGTCGCTTGCTCTGAGTGATTATGGTGGTGGGGATTGTTAGCCTACTGGTTACGGTGCGGATCCTCGAGTCGGGGCACTCGCACCGAACCGTATGACTCCAAACTAACCACGGCTGGCCAATGCGTATCATGGTATGCTATATTGGTGCTGGTACAGTACTTGCTCAAGCACATGACTATCCTGCGCCTCTGGTATACCAAGTAACAAGGCTACCTCTTCTTCCTCTACCTCAGGTAAACTGCTGACGTGCGCAACATCCAGCACAGTACCCTCTGTCGCTTTCCGTTATCGCCATTGGTGCTGGTGCTGGTGCTGTTCTGTTCTCTCCTCTCGACTCTCTGCTCTCTGTCCTCTCCCCCGGCCCACTCCCTCCTCCCCCCTCCTCCAACGTCCTCTAGACGTGTTGGACTCTCTTCTAAAATATTCTCCCATCACAATCCTTTACACTCATCATCCAGATCTAACGGAGCTAGCGAGAAGTCGAGTTCTTTTTGGAAGTGGGCGGAGAACTCGGTTATCCAGTTGCCTCCCTTTCAGTGACGATCGAGAGCAAGCTCGGGTTTGTCAACATCATGTTTACTAGGAAATTGCAGCTTCCTTTGCTCAACGTTACCGATGCCGACACTCTCGTTTTCATCTCACCAAACACATCACCCAACCCCCCTCATCGGGTTTCCTCGAAAGCCCTCCTTGCGACTGGATCAGCCGTTTTCAAAGAATTGCTTGGGCCTACATCTCAGCATAGGGCTTTGAGGAAGAGGAAGCTGGTCCACATCCTTCCACAGGGAATCAAATACGTTATCGATCTGAGCCCCCCGGAGGAGGGACCTGAAGCCTTGGATGCCGTCCTGAAACTCTACTGTCCTAAGGCAGTTCTCGAATGGCAAAGTTGGGTTACTAACGGAGCATACCTCGAGGACGATGACCGTCGATATCAAAGAGAACTATGGCAAGCCGACAGGAGGGAGCGTGCCGAAGACTTGGATGAACACGGCGCGTGGGAGACTATGGAGGAGAATTGCGATTCTATCCCAGATGTTCACCCCTCCGAGGTTGGGGTGGTACAGCAAGAAGTTGAAACTGAAGGTACCGGCGTAGAGGCAGTAGAAGATAAATGGATTGAACCAGCTCCGCCGGCTGCCCATTCCACCCGACGCCATAGTGCGGCCATTGAGAGGGTACTTCATATTCTTCATGGGTTGGATCCACAACTGTGTACCACCCCCATGTGGTATACCGTGTGTAAGGTGGCAGTCCTACTCAATTGCGAATCGGCTGTTGTTGATCACGCCACAAGTTGGCTGTACGCCGACGGGAAATTCATAGGACGATATCCAGAGATCGTGATAGAAGTCGCTAATGACCTTAAAAGTAAGGTCTTGTTCAAGGATGCGTTTGCGCTTCTTGTCGGGAAAATGCTCCGTACCACTGAATCGGATTATGAACAGGATGCCCATTGCTTTGACAAGATTCCGGAAGCGGCTCTACCTTGGAAGCGCAATATCATGCACGCTTGTTGGTCTTTGAAGGAGCGTGTTCGAGGAGCCCATGACCATCTCGTGCGTGCTCACGAGTGGCTCTATAATACTCAATGGGTATCCGAATATGCAAAGCTGGATAGAATTTTTTCTATTCCAAATCTGGACCACAAAGTTTACGAGGCGAGCATCGCTCTACGGGATGCGATCACTGACGCAGTCGTCAACAAACTAGCACTTTCCCTCAAAAGTTCGTATCTATTCGAAGGTCATCCGCGCTGTGATTCCCCTTTATTCACCAGGTCGTTCTGGAACCAGTTGGGGAGTCGGTCCGCTGAGGAACTATTCGATGAAAAGGTTTGTAATGCTCAACACGCTTGGCAGAAATGTGTTCGAGAATACAACGTGAGGAGGATAAAAGGAAAGCGTCCACACTCTGAACAATCTGGACCTCCTAGAAGAATGTTTGGGATATTGAGTGTGCGGGGAATAATCAGCCATGATGAAACACCTAAAAGCGAACTGTAAGTGTGCCGCTTCGCCGTCTTGCATCGATGCGGAACCCAGTTTTCAACCGCTAATGCCCTTGGTATAGCTCTCGCACCGGGGATTTTCAGCCTCTCCCGACGCCGAAGAGGATAGCCGGTGATGGCGAGAAACGCCCGGATCGGCCCGACTCCCAAACACTACCTGATGATTTCAATGTTCTTGATTTCCTACAAGACGAGGACATACACCCTCCTAGCTACATGCCAAGTAGCGAACCCCCGCCAAGTTATACATGCATTGATGAATCCAGTGAAAATCTTGTGACGGGGGCCACCCCACGAGGAATGAGGATCGAAATTGCAAACCCCATCAAACGGAAATCTGTGTCCGAATATTCATGGGATGGCGAAGTGGTAGGGGAAGCTACTTCAAGAGAGGAAATTGGCCCTGTTACTCCACGGATTGGCAATAGCAGCAAGCGTAGGTGTTCTCTGGAGAAATCCGAGGATGGAGAGGCATTGGTGTGCTCGGTATCTACTCTTGCCGGATATGAAGATTATGGTGAACCAGAGGTTTTCCGCATATCAGGCGTTCATGAGGAAATCGACCATCAGACAGCACCATTGAATTGTGATAGCAAAGGGAAGGGGAAGGCTGTAGACTCTGAGCCCATTCAAGGGCTACCCAAGGCGGAGGAACCCCAAGGCTCTAGTCTTCGAGCTCATTCCGGCCCCGCAGGATCCACAGCTGGAGATGGCTCGCCTATACGGTTAGGTGTATCGGTGAAGGAGCGTGAGAGTTCACGTGATCCCGTACTGGCCCCTTCATGGGACGAACGCGACTTATTCCAAGAGTTACTATACGGCGGCAGTGACAATCCGGAATCAAGCCGGGTGGCAGGTGTTGGAGCCCATGCTGCTCCGGACTATACCTTCTACGACCGCATTGCAACGCAGGATCAAAATCGCACCCAAGATTACAACCAGGATTACAATCCATTCGCTGATCCAGATATGAGGAGATATCCTAGAAACTGGGGATCCCGGCACGACGTGGTCCAGGAGTTGCCCCCGCAGGACCCGCCTGAAATTTTTAGCTCTCAGTACATCGCCCTCGACATAATATGGAAACAGTCTCTAAGTTACGTGCGTTCGATTAGCTCACCGTTCGCAGAGATGCCCACCATGTACGACCCGACTAGCTGGCCCGAAGACAACTTCCTACTCTGTCTCTCCGATGCAGAATGGCAGTTTTTGCCATTGTGGGTAGACGGTCTGGACGACGGCACCGGCGGAGTTTTCGGCGACCCGCTACCCGAACCAGTCCCCCAGTCCCCACCAGAAGACTGCGGCGAAGGAACCGAGGTTGAGAGTCTTGCGGATAGCAATTATTCAGATTGTCTACTTGACATGGAGAGCGTGGCTAGTTTTGAGGCGAGGGTATTTTCGGAGGACGAAGATGAGGATATGGATAGTTCCAGGTCTATCGATACAGCGGAGGACGAGAGCGAGTATCCGGAGTGGGATGAGGACTCGGACGATACGGGAGAGCTTGGATGGGAAGAGTGTTTTTGACGGCTTTTCGTAGAAGCGGGGGGGTATTGGGCTGTGGTGGGGCACTGTACTCGTAGCGGAGACAAATTGTGGAGAGTTTGTCGGGCTTTTGTGACGGATACTTTTCATCTCTTTTTCTACCTGGACTATTATTAAAATTTGCCTTTTTTACTTTTCTTCCCCTTCTCCTCCCTTCCCCTTCAACTCATTCATTCTATTAGTTGTTCATTGGATGACCTTCTTCTTATTTATGGTTACTAGCGCGCGTCTGTAGTGGGCAATATATCGAGCCCAGAGAGAAATCTACGCTGGAAAATTTGATGGTGCATTGGCATTGAGAGTTCAACTTGGTCCCGATCGCGTGTTGCGTGACCGTATCACGAGTGCCCAGTTGCTGGGGGATGGCGAAAACTTGTGGTCACGTGTGCGGAGTGAGAGATCGAAGATAATCTAAAGATTGAAGAGTGAGGGGAGATAGAGGGAGGTAGTATATCGGCAGTGAAGATTGTCATTTTCCATATCATTCTCTTGCCGCCTGCACCAGAAATAGCCGTACTTTTACCAATAGAAAGCCACTTGGGGGGGGGGGGGGGGTTGCCGGGCCGCGAGTATGAT
>Ga0307517_10008495_pt1 | contig 14733 bp, 13 predicted proteins | sample 23_EM_MG_FD_194515 | JGI IMG/M metagenome (GOLD analysis project Ga0307517, IMG submission 194515) | Populus trichocarpa ectomycorrhiza microbial communities from riparian zone in the Pacific Northwest, United States - 23_EM | ecosystem: Host-associated > Plants > Roots > Unclassified | place... | reverse complement strand
GTGCCGGTGCCGCCGCCGGTGCCGGTGCGGGTGCGCCGTGCGCGCGGGCGATCTCGCGCACCGACTCCACCAGGGCGTCCAGGTCGGCGCCGTTGTTGTAGACGTGGACCGAGGCCCGGACCACCTTGGTCAGGCCGCGGGGGTCCATGTCCCAGCGGCCGTGCCCGGCCGGCACCGCGATCAGGTGGATCCGGCGGCGGGAGAGTTCGTGCTGCACATCGGTGGCGTCCAGGCCGTCGACCACGAAGGTGACGATGGCGCTGCCGGCGGCCGGCGGGTCGGTGACGCGTACGCCCGGCAGTTCGGCCAGGCGCTGCCGCAACGAGGCGGCGAGCGCCGCCAGATGCCGGGCGACGGTGTCCACGCCCAGGGCGCCGAGGTCGGCCAGCGCGGCGCCCAGGCCGAGGCGCAGGGCGTGTGCGGCCTCCCACAGCTCGAAGCGCTTGGCGTCCGGCACGAGTTCCCAGTTCCGCTCGGCCGTCCACAGGGCGCCCCGGACGTCGGGGGCCTCGGGGGTGAGCCGGTCCAGCAGGGGGCGGCGGACCGCGAGCAGCCCGGTGCCGCGCGGGGCGCGCAGGAACTTGCGGCCGGTCCCGATGAGCAGGTCGCAGCCGATCGCGCCCATGTCCACCGGCAACTGGCCGAGCGACTGGGTCGCGTCCAGCAGGAAGGGCACACCGTGGGCGCCCGCCAACGCGCCGATCCCGGCGGCGGGTTCGACCAGACCCGAGGAGGTCGGCACATGAGCCGCGGTGACCAGCGCGGCCGGACCGCTGCGCAGCGCCGTCTCCAGCGCCTCCAGGTCCACCGCGCCGTCGGGGCCGTTGGGCAGCAGCTCGACCCGGACACCGTGGTCGCGCTCGGCCGACAGCAGGTGCAGGGCGCTGCTGACGTAGCTGGAGCGGGCGGCCAGCACACGGTCGCCGGGGCGCAGCCGCAGCGCGGAGACGGCGCGCTGCCAGCCGGCCGTGGCGCTCTCGACGAGGGCGACCTCCTCCGGCCGGGCGCCGAGAAGTCCGGCGATACGGGCGTAGACGGCTTCCAGGGCCGGGGCGGCATGCTTGGCGGCCTCGTAGCCGCCCGACAGGCTCTCGGCGCGCAGGTGGCCGATGACCGCCTCGACGGTCCCGTCGGCGAGCAGGGCCGCGCCGGCGGCGTTGAAGTGGTGGCCGGTCGCGGCGCCCGGGGTGCGGGCGCGCTCGGCCGCGACATCCAGGGTGCGCGGGGGCGGGTTCGGGGGCGGCGGTTCCGGGTGCGATGGGTGCGATGGGTGGGATGGGTGCGAGGGGTGCGATGCGGTGGTGCCGGTCGTCACGGGGGCGCTCACAGGGCGATCGTGATGCTCTTGAGCTCGGTGAACCCGTCGACGGCGGCGTCGCCGAGGTCCCTGCCGAGGCCGGACTGCTTCACTCCGCCGAAGGCCACGGCAGGGTCGAACTCGTTGTACGTGTTGACCCACACCGTCCCGGCCTCCAGCGCGGCGGCCGTGCGGTGGGCGCGGGCCAGGCTGCCGGTCCACACACCGGCGGCGAGCCCGTAGTCGCTGTCGTTGGCCAGGGCGACCGCCTCCTCCTCGGTGTCGAAGGGCATGACCGTGGCGACCGGGCCGAAGATCTCCTCCCGGGTGATCCGCATGCCGGGGGTGACGCCGGTGAACACGGTCGGCCGCACGAACCAGCCCGGCCCGGGCAGCGGTTCGCCGCCCACGGCCACCTCGGCGCCCTCGGCGCGGCCCAGTTCGACATAGCCGGTGACGCGGTCGTACTGCTCCTGCGACACCAGCGGACCGATGTTGACGCCGCCCTCCAGCCCCGGGCCGATCCGCAGCGCCTCCACCGCCGGCACCAGCCGGTCCAGGAACTCCTTGACGACCGTGCGCTCCACCAGCAGCCTGCTGCCCGCCGTGCACATCTGCCCGGAGTGGCCGAAGACCGCGCGCACGGCGTTCGGTACGGCGGCGTCCAGGTCGGCGTCGGCGAAGACGATGTTGGGGGACTTGCCGCCCAGTTCGAGGGTGAGCCGCTTCAACGAGGGCGCGGCGGCGGCCATGATCTGCCGCCCGACCTCGGTGGACCCGGTGAACGACACCTTGGCGACACCCGGATGGGCGACCAGTTCCGCGCCCGTACGCCCGTCCCCGGTCAGCACGTTGACCACGCCCTCGGGCACGCCCGCCTCCAGGCAGAGCGCGGCGAGGCGCAGCGCGGTCAGCGGGGTCTGCTCGGCGGGCTTGACCACGACCGTGCAGCCGGCGGCCAGGGCGGGGGCGAGCTTCCAGGCCGCGATCATGAAGGGGAAGTTCCACGGCAGTACGGCGGCGACCACGCCGACCGGTTCGCGCACGCTGTACACATGCCGGTCGGGAGCGGCGGCGTGCACGGTGCCCGCCAGCCGGGTCGGGGTGCCCGCGAAGTGGCGGATGGCCTGGAGGCCGAGGTCCACGTCGCCGCGGGCGCGCTCGATGGCCTTGCCGTTGTCCAGGGTGTCCAGGACCGCGAGCTGCTCGGCGTCGCGTTCCACCAGGTCGGCCAGGCGCAGCAGTACGTCACGGCGCCGCCGGGGCGGAAGCCCTCGCCAGCGCCGGTCCCGGTGCGCGGCGGTGGCCGCCGCGACCGCCGCGGACACTTCGTCGGGGCCCGCCTGGGCGATGGTGGTGAGCTGCTCCCGGGTGGCCGGGTCGAGCACCGGGATCCGCTCCCGCGCGGCGCCGGTGGTCCACTCGCCGCCGATGAGCATGGGCTCGCAGTCCGGCAGCCGGGGGAGCGCGATGCTGAGGTCCACGGTGTTCTCCTTCACGCGGGTCGTCCGGGACGGTGGGTGGGGTCGGGCCACGGCTCGTGGACCGCCGCGGCCACCGCCCGGGCGGTGGTGAGGACGCAGCGGTCGAACTCCGCCCCGCCGTGCTTGGGGTCCGCGTCGGCCACGTCCCTGCCCCAGACCCCGGTCTCGCTGACCTGGTCCATGCGGTAGTCCCAGAACGAGTCGACGTCGACATGGGAGGTGGCCCGATCCATCCGGACCAGCTCCGGCGCCAGGTGCAGCATCACGGAGGTCTCGAAGAAGTTGGCGTGCATCAGCGCCCGGCCGTACGTGACATGCCCGTCGACCTCGGGCCCCGGATACATGGTCACGTAGCCCAGGGCCCTGACCCGGGCGTCCCGGTGCCGGACCCGCAGCTTCTCCGCCGACACGTCGAGCGCGCCGTTGTTCCAGATGTGCCCGTTCAGCAGCACGAACTGCCGCACCCCGGAGGCGTACAGCGAGTCGATGACGTCCTCGATGACCGCGATCATGGTCTCCGGCCGCAGGGCCACCGTCCCGGCGAAGTCGCCGTGGGACGCGGACACGCCGAAGCTCAGCGGCGGCAGGACGGGCACGCCGGTCAGGGCGGAGACCCCCAGGGCGACCGCCTCGCAGATCCGGGTGTCCACGGCGAGGGGGAGATGGGGGCCGTGCTGCTCGGTGGCGCCGACCGGGATGATGACGGCGTCCTGGGCGGCGGCGGTGGACTCCGCCTCGGGCCAGGTCAGCTCCTCCCACAGCACGGGCGAGCCGGTGCCGCCCAACTGGGAGGCGAGTTCCGGGACGTCCAGGCCGGTCGGTACGGTCCGTCCGGAAGAACCGGTGACGAAGGCGGACATGTCTCTCCTCTTCTCGGGGCTCTCGGGGCCCGTGGCGCTCACCATCGGCGTCGGCTCTTCTCGGGCAGCAGCTCCAGGGCGCCCAGCGCCAGCGGCTCGTCCCCCTCGACCGTGGTGACCCACACGGTGGCGTCCGGGCAGTAGTCGCTGATCAGCTCTCGGCACACCCCGCACGGCGCGATGATCCGGAACCGGCCCGCCGGTTTGATCTGCACCGAGACCACCGACACGACGTCCAGCGGCGCCCCGGCGGGCAGAGCGCCCCGGGCGGTCCCCATGGCCACTCCCTCGGCGCAGACCGAGCTGCGCCGGCAGGAGCCCTCCACGTGGACGCCGGTGTGGACGCGGCCGTCCGCGGTGCGCAGGGCGGTCGCCACCTCGTGGCGGCCCGGCTGCCAGGCCCGGGCCAGCAGATGCTGCGCTGTGGCGAGCAGTTCGGCGTCGGCCGCGCTCATCGACGGCGGTACGGGCACGGGCTCCACGTCGGCCGCGCTCATGCCGGCAGGCCCAGCAGGCGGGCCATGTTGCCGCCCTCGATCAGTGCCCGGTCCTTCTCGTCCTCGACCGCCTTCGCGATCTTCATGCGTTCCAGGTCGAAGTCCGATCCCGGCCACTCGCTGCCCATCAGGATCTTCCCGGGGCCCAGCCGCGCGTAGGCGCGCTTGACGTCGCTCATCAGCGTCGCCGAGGTCTCCAGGTACACGTGCGGCTGGCGCTCGGCGACGATGATCGCCTCCGGCACGTTCCACACCGCCCCCATGTGCGCGATGATCGTGGGCACTTGCGGGTGGTCGCGGGCGATTTCCTCGATGGCCAGCGGCGCGCAGAACGCGTCGTCCAGGGCGTTGACCAGCACCAGCAGACCGCGCCGGGCGCAGGCCTCGAACACCGGGTCCAGCAGCCCGTGGTCGGCGACGTGGTAGCCGTGCAGACTCGGGTGCAGCTTCAGCCCCACCAGCCCCGCGTCGGCCATCCGGTCGATCTCCTCGATCACGTCGTCGGCCTGGGGCAGCACCTGCCCGAAACCGAAGAGCCGGTCGGGGTGGGCGGCCACCAGCGAGCTGATGAAGTCGTTCTCGATGCGCTGGGCGAGCGAGCACACCATCGCCATGTCCACCCCGGCGGCGTCCATCCGGTCCAGGATGCGCCGGGGCTCGAAGGGCGTGTACGGCGGCGGGGCCTGGCCTTTACGGGCTCCGGTGAGGTAGTCCGAGCGGCCGCGGACGTCCTGCGTGGTGTTGTACGCGTCGATGATCAAAGCGGTTCGTCCTTACTCGCTGGAGACCAGGGGCAGGTGGCAGCGCACGGTGCGGCCCGGTGCGATCTCGCGCAGCTCGGGTCTGCTGGTGCGGCACCGCTCCGTGGCGATGGGGCACCGGGTGCGGAACAGACAGCCCTCGGGCGGATTCGCCGGATCGGGCAACTCGCCTTCCAGAACCTGCTGTTCACGGGGCTCGCCGGGCCGCAGCACCGGAACGGAGGACAGCAGCGCACGGCTGTAGGGGTGGGCGGGCCCGGCGAAGAAGGCGTCCCGGGAGGCGATCTCGATGATCTGGCCGAGGTACATCACGGCGACCCGGTCGGCGATGTGCCGTACGACTCCCAGGTCGTGCGAGATGAACAGCATCGTCAGACCCCGGTCGCGGACCAGGTCCGACAGCAGGTTCAGCACCTGGGCCTGGATCGACACATCCAGCGCCGAGACGGCCTCGTCGGCCACCACGAACTGCGGCGACGAGGCGAGCGCCCGCGCGATGCCGATGCGCTGGCGCTGACCGCCGGAGAACTCGTGCGGCCTGCGCCCGGCCGCCTCCGCGCCGAGACCGACCAGGTCGAGCAGCTCGGCCACCGCCTTCGCGGCCTCCGCCCGGCTGGCGCCGCGCGCCCGCAGCAGCGGCTCGGCGACGATCTCGGCGATCCTGCGACGGGGGTTGAGCGATCCGAACGGGTCCTGGAAGACCATCTGCAATTCGGCCCGCGTACGCCGCAGTTCCCGCCCCCGCAGCCGGGTGAGGTCGGAGCCGCCGAACTCGATCCGGCCCGAGGTGGGTTCGATCACCCGCAGCAGGGCCCGGCCGAGCGTGGACTTGCCGCACCCGGACTCGCCGACCAGACCGAGGGTCTCGCCACGGAGGATGTCCAGGTCGACGTCCCGCAGCGCCCTGACCCGGCCGCCGGTCCGTCCCGGGTACTCGACCCGCAGTTCGCGTGCCCTGATGAGCGCGGCGGTCATGCGCTGCCTCCCCGGGAGCGGGCCGCCGCGCGGGCGGGGCCGGGCAGGGCGCAGGCGTCGAGATGCCCGTCCCCGCCGTGCCGTCGCCGCAGTACGGGCCGCTGGGAACACGCGTCGTGCACGAAGGGGCAGCGGGGCGCGAACGCGCAGCCGGGCGGCCGGTCCACCCCGGTCAGCGGGCTGCCCGCGATGGCGGGCAGCCGTCGTACGACCGGCCCGTCGATCGGCGGCACCGACCCGAGAAGTCCCATCGTGTAGGGGTGCTGAGGGTGGAACAGCACCTCCTCGCGCAGCCCCTGCTCCACGATCCGGCCCGCGTACATGACGGCCACCCGGTCGGCGACCTCGGCCACGACTCCCAGGTCGTGGGTGATCAGCAGTACGGAGGTGCCGTGGTCGCGCTGGACCCGCTTGAGGACGGCCAGGACCTGGGCCTGGATCGTGACGTCCAGCGCGGTGGTGGGCTCGTCCGCGATGAGCAGGGCCGGGTCGTTGGCCAGGCCCATGGCGATCATCACGCGCTGGCGCATGCCGCCGGACAGCTGGTGCGGGTAGGCGCGCGCCGCGCGCTCCGGGCCGGCGATGCCGACCTCGCCGAACAGCTCCACGGCCCGTCTCGCCGCCTGCCCGCGCGGCACATCACGGTGGGCGCGGATCATTTCGGAGACCTGGGCGCCCGCCCGGTGCAGCGGGTTGAGCGCGGCCAGCGCGTCCTGGAAGACGACCGCGATCTCCTTGCCCCGTACGCCCCGCAGCTCCCGCTCCGACGCGGCCACCAGGTCCCGGCCGCCGAAGACCGCCTCGCCGCTGATGTGGGTGCGCGGTCCGCGGTTCAGTCCGACCAGGCTCATCGACAGGGCGGACTTGCCGGATCCCGACTCGCCCACCAGCGCCAGGACCTCGCCCTTGCGCAGCGTCAGATCCACTCCGTCCACGGCCGGCAGAGCGCCGCCCGGGACGTCGAAGCGCACCCGCAGATCGCGGACTTCGAGAACGGACGCAGGGGTCATGAGGCGGTGCCCACTGCGACGGCTGCTGTGTGGATCAGGTCGGCGACGCGCCGCGGCCACACCAGCGTGGTGTAGTGGCTGCCCGGCACGTGTTCGACGGTCGCCTTCATCCGGGCCGCCATGTCGTTCTGGATCTCCGGGCGCAGCGTCCGGTCGTCGTCGGCGACCATGTACCAGCTCGGCAGCGTGCGCCAGGCGGGGGCACCGGCCGGCTGGGTGAAGATCAGGTTCTCCGCCTTGCGCCCCTCCGCCTCGACGATGACCCGCTGTTCGGCGGACAGGTCGGGGCCGATCTCGGCCCAGAACTCCTCGCTCGGCTCCGACTTCCACTCACCGTTCGGGCCGCGCCGCATGTACTTGGAGATCTCGGCCTCTTCGTACCGCTCGACGATCTCGTTGACGGTCTCGCCCTCGTCGGGGCCGAACGCGGCGATGTAGACCAGGCCCCTGACCCGCGGATCGCGCCCGACCTGGCTGATGACCGCGCCGCCGTAGGAGTGCCCGGCGAGCAGCACGGGGCCCGTGGTCTCCTCCAGGACGGCCGCGGTGCTGGCGACATCGTCCTCCAGCGAGGTCATCGGGTTGGTGACGGTGAACAGCCGGTGGCCGAGGGCGGTCAGCAGGGGCGCCACCGCCGACCAGGTCGTGGGCCGTCCGCCGGCGCCGTGGACCAGCACGATGTCCATGCGGGTCATCCTTTCCGTAGCCGCGGGTCGAGGACCGTGTAGAGCAGGTCCACCGCGTGGTTGACCAGGGTGAAGAGCAGGGCGATGGCGAGGGCGGCGCCCTGGACGACGGGGTAGTCGCGCTGGAGGACGCCCTGGACCAGCAGGTGGCCGACCCCGGCGTACGAGAAGACCGTCTCGGTGATCACCGAGCCGCCCAGCAGGGACCCGAACTGCAGCCCCAGGACGGTCACGATGGGCAGCCAGGAGTTGCGCAGCACGTGGTGCCGGACCACCGCGCTCTCGCTCAGGCCCTTCATGCGGGCGGTCCTGACGAAATCGTCACCGAGGACCTCCAGCACCGAGGCCCGCACGATGCGGGTGATGAACCCGGCCATCGACAGGGCCAGCGTGACGGCGGGCAGGATCAGGTGCTCGATCCAGGGCCAGACCAGCTCGGGGCGGTTCTGAAGGATCGCGTCGAGCAGGACGAAGTTCGTCGTCGGGTTGTAGTCCAGCGTGCTCGGCAGGCGGCCGAGAACCGGCAGCCAGCGCAGCCACACGCCGAACACCACGATGCCCAGCACGCCGAGCGCGAACCAGGGCAGCGAGAAGCTCACCGTGGCCACGGCCCGGGTCGAGGAGTCGATCCAGCTCCCCTGGCGCAGCGCGGCGACGACGCCGCTGACGACACCGAGCAGGATCGCGATCGTCATCGCCGCCAGCGTCAGTTCGATGGTGGCCGGGAGAGCGTCCCCGAGCAGTCCCAGGACGCTGTTGGACCCGTAGAACGAGGTGCCCAGCCGCAGATGCACGATGTCGTTGAGGAAGGTGCCGTACTGGGTGAGCAGCGGCTGGTCCAGCCCCAGCGCCTTGCTGACGCGCTCCTGGTTCGCCGACAGCTCGGCCGCCGACAGGTCGCCGCCGCCCGCCGCGAGCGCGGTCGCCGGCGAGCCGGGCAGCAGGCGCATCGCGAGGAACACCAGGCTGGCCAGGGCGAACAGCACGACGGGGATGACCGCGAGGCGCCGTACGACCAACGCGCCCATGGACGCCCTCATGACGTCGTCCCCCGGAAGTCGTGGGCGTCGCGCAGGTCGTCGCCCACGAAGTTGCAGGCGACGACGAACAGCAGGGTGAGGGCCGCGGGCAGGACGACCAGCCGGGGCGCGGAGTAGAGGAACTCCTGCCCCGCCTGGACCATGTATCCCCAGTCGGGCTGCGGCGGCTGGATGCCCAGGCCGATGTAGGACAGGCCGGCGGCGAAGCCGGCCGCGATCGAGAGCGTCATGACGATCTGGGCGAGCATCGGTCCGGCGATGTTCGGCAGCAGTTCCCGCACAAGGATGCGCGGGGTACGGGTGCCGCTGAGCCGGCACGCGACGATGTAGTCGCGGGCCGCCTCGCGCGCCGTCAGCGCACGCGCCAGCCGGGCCAGACCGGGCGCGAGGGAGACGCCGATGCCGAAGATCAGGCTGACCGTGCCGGGCCCGGCCGCCGCCACCAGCAGGATGACGAGCAGGATGGACGGGAAGGCGAGGGCGACGTCCACCAGGCGCATCAGGATCTGCTCGACGACACCCCCGGCGTACCCGGCGACGAGCCCGATCCCGGTGCCCACCACGGCGGCCAGCGCGGCCGCCGCGAACGACACGAGCAGCAGCGGGCGGGCGCCGTGCACCAGCCGGGCCAGCTCGTCGCGCCCCAGGTCGTCCGTGCCGAGCGGATGGCCCGCGGAGCCCAGGGGCAGCAGCGCCGACGGGGTCTGACGCAGCGGGTCGGCCTGGAGCAGGAACGGGCCGACGGCCGCCACGAGGATCAGGGCGATCAGGACGAGCCAGGACACCATGGCCGGCCAGGACCGTGCCACCCGGCGGCGGCGCAGCGCGGCCAGGACGGTCCGCCCGGCCGACGGCCACAGTGGCGCGGGCGCCGCGGCCGTCGTGTCAGACACTCGCTTTCTCCATGTAACAGCGGTGGTTGGCCAGCGCGCTGGTGTTCATGTGCTTCACGTCCGCGCCGCTGACGACGAGGTTGGTGAAGCAGGCCAGCATCGACAGCACCATGTAGTCCTCCGCCCACTGCCGCTGGATCCTGGTGTAGGCGGCGGTGCGCTGCTTGCCGTCGGGGAGGTTCTTGGCCGTGTACAGGTCGTCCGCGAGCGTGGTGGCGCCGTCGAGGGTGTCCAGGCCGGTGAGCGTGGCGCCGTAGAGGCTGGTGGGGCTGGCCATGGCGCCGACCATGTCGTCGGGGTCGGGGATGTAGGTGTTGCGTTCCCAGATCATCAGGTCGTGGTAGTCGTCGTCCTTGTTGAGGAGGCGGCCGAAGTACGTGGCCGGGTCGACGGAGGTGGTGGACACCTTGAACCCGACGTCGGTGAGGTTCTGGGCGATGATCTGGGCGGCCTTGGGGTGCCAGGAGTCGCTGGCCGCCATGATCCGGATGTGGCGGCCCCCGGCCTTGGCCTCGGCGATGAGCTTCTTCGCCTGCGCGGTGTCCTGTGTGCTCAGGTCGGCGAGGCTGGTGCTGTAGCCGCTCTGGGCGGGCGGGATCGCGTATCCCTTGGGCTCGGCGCCGATGCCGTAGAAAGCCTGGCTGAGGATGGCCTTGCGGTCGATGGCGAGGTTGATGGCCTTGCGCACCTTGAGCTCGGGGATGCGCCGGGCGTCGATCATCATGATGGCGTCGGCGTTGTACGGGGTGTCGTAGACGGTCACCGAGTCGTCCTTGCGGAGCTGGGCGGCCGCCGAGTACGGGGTGAACTGGGTGGCCGATATGTCGCCGCTGAGCAGTGAGCTGACGATGGTCGACGGATCCTGGACCTGGCGCAGTACCAGCCGGTCGATGGGCGGTCTGCCGAGCCGGAAGTCGTCGAAGGCCGTGAGGGTGATGGACTGGCCGGAGGTGGCGGAGGAGAAGGCGAAGGGGCCGGTGCCGACGAGGTGCTTGCCGATGTCGGCGCCGTACTTCTTGAGGGCGGCCTTGGAGATGATCCGGCCGCCGATGTCGGACAGCTTCCCGAGCACGCCCCGGTCCGGCTTCTTGAGGACCATCCTGACGGTGAGGTCGTCCTCGGCGGTCAGCGAGGCGACGTTGGCGCCGAGGCTCGCGAGCGGCCGGGTGCCGCCCTTGGGGATGGTCTTGTCGTTGGGGTCGAACTGCCGGTTGAGGCTGGCCAGGACGTCGGCGGAGGTCAGGGTGGTGCCGTCGTGGAACTTGACGCCCTCGCGCAGGACGAAGGTGTAGGTGAGCCCGTCACCGGAGATCTTCCAGCTCTTGGCCAGGTCGGGGGTGGGCTCGTTGGTCTCGAAGGAGATGAAGGTCAGGCCGCGGCAGATGCAGTCGACGGCCATCCAGTCGCCGAGTGAGGTGTAGAACGTCGGGTCGTTGACGGCGCTGGTGGAGTCGATGGCCAGGGTCAGGGTGCCGCCCTTGCTGCTTCCCTGGGCGTCGTCGGCCGCGGCGCCGCAGGCGCTCAGCAGGGCGGGGAGTCCGAAGCCGACTCCGACTCCGAGCAGCCCCGCGCCTCGGAGCATGGTGCGGCGTGACTGGTCCGGCATGTGGGCCTCCTTGGGCACCGATCCTCAGAGAATGGATCTAATATTGATTGCATTGGATCCAAAAAATAGGCTCACTGGTCACGGAGTCCTTCTCGTGTCCCACGAGTTAAAGCTGCGTGAACCGGCGCATCAGCTCCGGCCAGGCCACGGGGTCGTGGCCGGGGATGAGTTCGTAGCCGCGTTCGGCGGCGATGCTCTTGAGCCGGCGGATGGGCTCCACCGTCTGTGCCGCCTCGACCCCGATGAAGGCGCCGATGGGATGCTCGTGCTCGATGTTCTCGGTCAGATCGGCGGCGTCGAAGGCGAACACGAAGCCGCCGCCGTCCGCGAGGTCCACCACGAAGCTCTGGTGCCCCGGGGTGTGTCCGGCGGTCAGCACGGCCGTCACCCCAGGGGCGATCTCCATGTCGCCGTCGGCCTGCCGCCAGTCGATGCGACGGTCGTCGAAGTCGACCCGGAAGATCGCGTTGCGCTCCACCTCCGGCTGCCCGGACAGACCGTAGGCCAGTTCCGCGCGCTGCACGTGCACCGGTACGCGGCCCGCGAAGTGCTTCAGCCCGCCCGCGTGGTCGGCGTGCAGGTGGCTGACGGCCACCGCGTGGATCGCGTCCATCGCGACCCCTGCCGCTTCAAGGGCTTCCTCCAGCGGCTCGCCGGGGCCCGGCAGGATGGGCCGGTAGGCGGGGGAGCCGTAGAAGCGGCGCCGTAGCGCGGGGTCCCGGATCAGCGCCGTGTTGAAGCCGGTGTCGAGCAGCAGCCAGCCGCCGTCGCACTCCAGGAGAATCGCCGGCACCGGTTCGCGCAGCCGTGTCTCGTACGGGGCGCCGTGCACCGAAACCGACTTGGGGAGTTCCTCCCAGCCGAGCAGCAGCGGCACGACCCGGCGTACGCCGTGCCGTGTCACGAGTTGTGTCCGGGCATGGCCTTGTGCTCCTTAGTCGTATCCACACTCTAAGGATTTGGATCCGAAAACTCATTGCGGGGAGGTAACCAATCCTGTTCCCCGCTCGGACAGCGCCTGGAACCGGTACTCCTTGGGCGAGAGCCCGTACGCGCCCCGGAAGGCGCGGGTGAAGTCGGAGGCGCGGGGAAGGCCCCAGCGGGCGGCGATGGTGTGGATCGGCGTGGTGCGCAGTTCGGGGTCCGCCAGATCGCGGCGGGCGCTCTCCAGCCGCTGGCCGCGTATCCAGGCAGCGACCGTCTCGCCCGACCCCTGTTCCTGGAAGAGCCGGTGCAGGTAGCTGACGGAGATGTGGTGCGCGGCGGCGACCACGCCCGGCGTCAGCTCCGGGTCGTGCAGGTTCTGCCGGATGAACGCCCGCATGTGCGCCACCGTCACCCGGTGGCGGGTCTCCGGCGGCAGGGTGGCCTCCGCGTCGAGCGCCTGGGCCAGCCACGCAGACAGCAGGTCGAGCAGGACCAGGCCCAGGCGCGGCGCGTCGGACGGCTGGAGGGAGGCGGACTCGCGGTGGAGGCCGGTGAGGAACCCGGTCAGCAGTGCGCCCGTCCCCTCCCGCCCGGACAGCCGTCTGCCCAGCAACTCCCGGACCCGGTCCGGGGACAGCGGCAGCAGCGCCTTGGGGAAGTCCACGCCCACCCCGGTGACGATGCGGCGGTCCCCGTCGTCCGGCGGCCGCACGTCCCACGGCCGCGAGGTGTCGACCACGTACAGGTCCTGCGGGCCGTGCGATTCGGTCCGCCCCGCGTGGTCGACGCCGAGCCCGCCACCGAGCACGAAGGACAGGTGGTACAGCTCGGGATCGGACTGCCGCACCATCCTCGCGGTCCGCCGGAACCGCATCGGCAGGAACGACGCCGGCCACACGTTCACCGGCCCCAGCTCGAACAGCCGCTGCTCCGCCCAGAAGTCCACGGCGTAGTCACTGGTCAGGTCGCTGGGCGCGGTCATCCGCTCCACCAGCGCCCGCCAGTATTCGAACCTGTCCTCCGCGGCCACGTCCTCGGTCCGGAACGTCGTCCCGATCACCACGCCTCCGTCCCCCGTCCGGGTCCCCGCCGGACGCCCCCGCTTCCGTATGTGCGGAGAGTACCTTCACCGGTCAGGGCAGATGGCGCCGACGGCGGGTGACGGCGCCGTACTCCCAGGCCCACGCGGCCGTCTCCACGCGGTTGCGCACCCCGAGCTTGGTCTGGATGCTGCCCAGGTGCGTCTTGACGGTGGACAGGGACAGGAAGAGCTCGTCGCAGATCTCCTGGTTGGTGCGGCCGACGGCCACCAGGCGGGCGATGTCCAACTCCCGTGCGCTGAGCGGGAGCGCGGAGTCGGGCGTGGGCGGGGCCTGCTCCTCCAGCCGCTTGAGCAGCCGTACGGTCACCGCGGGTGAGACCAGCGCGTCACCGCGTGCCGCGGCCCGTACCGCCTCGATCAGCAGCGTGGGGGCGGCGTCCTTGAGCAGGAAGCCGCAGGCGCCGTTGCGCAGGGCGATGGTGAGGTAGTCGTCCTGGTCGAAGGTGGTGATCACGACGACCTTGAGCGGCTCGGCCACGCCGGGGCCGGCCAGCAGCCGGGTCACCTCCAGGCCGTCGAGCCTGGGCATCCGGATGTCGACCAGGCACACGTCCGGGCGCAGCCGGCGGGCCAGTTCGACGCACTGTGCCCCGTCCGAGGCCTCACCGATGACCTCGATCCCGTCCTGGGAGTCGAGGATCAGCCGGAAGCCGGCCCGGACCATGTCCTGGTCGTCGGCGATGAGGACCCGCGTCTCATGACTGCTCACGTCCTTGATCCTGCCCTGAGCGACGGGTGACGGAGGCGGAAACGCAGGACTGCGGGACACGACGACCGCCGCCGGCACATCCGGCGCATCGGCCATTCGGCCGATGGACGCCCCGGGAAGTCGGTCGAACGGCCGGTGCCCCGAGGCCGGGCCCCGGGTGGACAGTCGACGAAGCGGCAACCGCCCCCGTCCCGCCTGATCCCGCCTCGCCCCTGCCCCGTAAGGAAGGAACCCGTGCAAGTGCGATCATCCCGGCCGGTCATCACGGCCCCACGTCCCGCAGGCACCATCTCAGTGAACGTCGTCTGCCCCCAGGGCGACTGGCCGCACCGCGGCTGGCTGGACGAGGACGACTCGATCCACGTCCGGCAGGTGCACGCCCCGTACGAGGAACTGGCCAGCAGCCAGTGCCAGATCGTGCTGCTGCGCTCCCACGAACCCGCCCACGACCTGCCCCTGCTGCGCAGAGCCATGGGGGGCCGGGCTCTGCCCGTGCTACTCGTCTGCCCGTCGGCCGACGCCGGGCAGATCACCGCGGCATTCGCTCTGGGGGCCACCAGCTACCTGGTGGACTGGGACTACGGGAAATGGATGCTGACGAACGCGATATGGAGCACGGCGGTCGGGCACACGGCCCTCTCGCCGGTCGCCGCGGCCGCGCTCATGCGCGGGGTCTCCGCCCGCCCCGGACCGGCCGCCGACACCGGCGCGTCCCTGCCCCAACCGCTGTCGCGGCGCGAGCGGCAGGTGATGGACCTGCTGTCGCTCGGCCTCAAGGTCGCCGAAATCGGGCAGCGGCTGTCCCTCACGGTGAAGACCGTACGGAACTATCTGAGCCATATCTACGCCAAGCTGGGCGTCGCCGGCCGCACCGAGGCCGTCCTGC
>Ga0307517_10008494_pt1 | contig 14733 bp, 17 predicted proteins | sample 23_EM_MG_FD_194515 | JGI IMG/M metagenome (GOLD analysis project Ga0307517, IMG submission 194515) | Populus trichocarpa ectomycorrhiza microbial communities from riparian zone in the Pacific Northwest, United States - 23_EM | ecosystem: Host-associated > Plants > Roots > Unclassified | place... | reverse complement strand
AGGTTTAAGTCAGGATGCATGGGAGGCAGGGTTGCTTAGTGGCATGTGTCCGGACGGAACCCAGTGTCGGCAAGGGTCTCTGGACGCACCGGACGCAACCAGGTGTGGGGCATGGGCACAGGACGCACAGGACGCAGAGTCCAGGCTGGTCGAGTCAGGATGCAACACTACCGTATCTGACGCAGGCCACCTTTTTGCTGATGCACCTGGAACACGACAGGACATGCGACTTGATCCAACGGAAAAACGCAAATCTAGGACAAAGGATTAGAGAGTGGGGATTCCAAAGAAGAACGGCATACCGATTCAATGGCAGGACGTCAGGGTACTTTAGGACGGATAAAGGCACCCCACAGGGGTCACCGCTTTCCGCTATTCTCTTCCATATTAGCATAAAAGCCACTGTCACCATCGCAACCGGCAAGGACACCATTATCTTGTCATAGGTCGACGACATCCTGATAGCCACCGCATACGGGACGAATATAGGAGGACAAACCGAACACCAGGACGCAATAAACCGACTGGTGAACAAGGCCAACGAGAGGGGCTAGAAGTTCTCGACCCTGAAAGGGGACGGCATCCACATCAGAACCAAGGACAGAGACCAATTAGGCCCAATGATCGGGTCGGCCTTTATCCCGCAAAGAGAGGAACTGAGATGTCTGGGATACTTCATCACCCGGTACTGGAAATGGACCCACTACATCCGAACATGGATCAACAAAGCCACCATGACAGGGGGAGCGGTAGGGGCACTAACGGCAAGGTACCAGGTCGGAGGGCTAAACACATAGTGCACACAGAGGCTAATTGAAGGCATAATCCTACCCCAACTCATGTACGGAATCGAGGTATGGGCGAACAAAGGTCCGCTAAAACAGGCAGCAAAAAAGCTCTACACTCGATAATAAGAAACACCTTCGTGATTGAGAAGAAGACACCAATATTGGCCATCGCAACAGAACTGGGAATACCACCCCTGGACCTGTACGTCAGACAGAGACAGGACATGGTGGCCCTTAGGGCCTACCACCTGAATCGGCACACCTGGGTGTCTAACTCCTGGCTGGAAACCTCGAACCTCGCCGTCATTATAAGCAATTCGCAGGGCGCCAAGGAGATCAAGGCTAACACGAGACGCGAATGGAAAGAACGGATCGACCACGAAGACATCCGATACAAAGGACACCCAGCCAGACGATACGGCCACCTAAGAAAGCTCTGACGATCCACCTTTAGGGACATCCTATACTTGGGGGCCACGAGCGGGTGCCCATACCAAGCCATAGAGGCGAAACGAAGGAGTTGCCCTTGCAGACGCGACATCATCACGCACGCACACCAGATGAGGTTCTGCGGGATAGTCCCGGCCACGAAACTCGAACTCCACAATAACAAAACGATTGATGTACTCGGGGAATGGGTCAACAGCTGGCCAGACTCGCTCAAGGATGTGGAAGTGAGAAAGAGCGATAGGGCCATACACAAAGTCCAAACGGCAGCCGCATCAATCAACCTACCCATATCGCAACCGGTCGGACAAAGCAGAGAATGGAGAAATGGGCGCTGGTACATACAATGCCAACAGTGCCCCAAAATGGTCGAAAACACAAAGAGAGAAAAGGCAAAACATGAGAATACTCATAGGCCAAAAACCGGGGGGAGTTAGAGAAGCGGTGGCGCCCCGGTGGCTGGTGGGGCAAATGACCAGCAGAATTGTTTTTCTTTCTTTAAGTACACGACCACAGGGCATGGAGATGCAGGAGTGGGTTTCCTTTCTTTAAGATTTCATAATGTACACGACAACGGGATACAGAAGTATAGGAGTGGGTTTCCTTTGTATAAGATTTCATAATATACACAACCATGGGGCAAGGGGTTGCAGGAATGGGTTTCCTTTGTATAGGATTTCATAACGTACACGACTATTGAGCTTAGCTGGGATGGGATAGGTTTCCTTTATTGATAGAATAAATGAGTTGAGGTGAAGGACGTCGGGGGAGGGAGTTTCCTTTGTATAGACGGGGCGAGGGGCTCATGTTGTAGGCTTAAGGCGGAATGTTGGATATTTGCCTTAAGGGGGGTCAGGCGAGAGGAGTGTGGCCCCGGACGCGCTTAGTGTCATTTAGTTGATTAGCGTAGATAGAAAGCAAATAAGGTTAAGCAAACACGACTTCTTACTTTCTTGAAATTATTCATTATAGCAAGCAGAAAAATTTTCACCCCAGTTCATCCTGCATACAATCTCCTCACATCTCACATTTTGGCACTGCCAACACACCATTTCCTCTGGTAAAGCCAGGATTTTCCTGAATTTTACTACTCCTCGCTTTTCTCACCATCCTCCTCCCTTAGGTGTGGCAGCCAATTAGGCTCGCTTATCCTAAGGCTTCCAAACACCCAAGGAAACAATTGCAAACCTCAGTAACTCACTGTTTCCTCCTCACCATGTCTACCTCTCCCGTCAAGAGAGTCCAGGGGCAACCCAGGGCTCAGAAAGCACCTTCCCCTGCCTCTGGTCCAGGCTCACCTCGCGTTCTCAACACAGGATCGCCCTTTGGCATGACCCTCAGGGGCTGCCTCCCCGCAGGATCCTCCATCCTCAATGCCTCTGAGTGCCCGAACAAAGGCATCAACATCATCGCCCGCACCATTCTCCCGGGGACTACATTCCCTGGCCTCTGGCTGGAACTAGGTTGTACAACTATGTGCTGCGTACACCTGGATTCAAAAACAGGTCCAGAAACTCCCGTCATCGCACCCGCCCCCCACCCCATGGGCTTCCAAACAGCCCTGGCCTCTATCATTGGAGACGAGAGGGTGAACACGGTCGACGCCTAGGCTCTAGCAGAACTCGCAGCAATGGCCTCCTCATACCAACCCTTCCCAGAAACCTAAACCACCGTACAAATACCAGACTCACAACCAGCTGGAGACATGGTTATGGAAAACCCCCAAGCCTGCACCTCCCAGGAATTAATCCCCTTCGTGCCAGAATCCTCCGTGCCAGAACAGTCCATGGACATGGGAAACGGACAGAACACCGAAAAGACAAGGCTTGGGGACAGCCAACATGCGCACGCAGGACCCCCCCCCTTCGTCCATCGTCACCTCGTTCTCTGACCCGCCACTGCCATACCCGACATCACAAGAACCCCTCCCGTCTCCCACCAGGTTCGCATCCTCATGGTCGAGCACAGCCACCAGATAAGTGGAGGGAAAGCAGTTCGGAGCGTGCGCTTCTCCTCCCCCCTGGCCAGAATCTGGTCGCGAAATGAAATTCCCGAGACCTTCTCGGAGGCCAGCGGCAGCATTCAAACGAACCCCGAGGAGGAACAGGTTACGATAGACCTGTTCCAGCTCCTAGACAAGGAAGGAGCAACCCCAGAAAATACAGGACTCTCGGAAGACTTCCTCAATGGTACGGCCACCTCCAAGGAACTCATAAACTACATGGCAATCCTGGAGGATAGCATGGAAAAACAGATGACAGAAATGGTGAAACGCATTATCGCCTCTGTCACTCAAGACAGAAGCCCGCAAACCTCCACAGAAAACAATCCCCTCCCCCAACCGCCCCAACAGGCAAGAAGCCCCCGTGCCCAGAACCTAAAACCCCCTGCCCCAAAGCCAACCCTAGTTCCAGTCCGGAACCCCGCCGCTACCCCTGCCCCAGGAAAAGATAAGGAGAGGGTTAAGGAGAAGAAGAAGGAGCCCTGGTCCGCCATTGCTGTGGCCGGTATTAACACACACGGTTTCAAACTGGTACAAAGCAGGAGAAGAAATGCATTCCCAGCTCCAGGGGTGGGAAAGAAAAGCGCCCCCTCTGCCCCATCAACCCCACACGCCAGACAACGCAGACTGGTAGTCAAGTCTGTGGAGAAAGGCAGGAAAGTAGGGGCAAGCGATTGCACACCGGCCAAGATCAGGGACACAATCAATAGTGCGTCAAGCATTACCAAATTTGCGTTCGCCGAATATAACACGAATGACGACTTAGTACTCACTACAGTCGGAGACCTGCCAGCGGAACCCGGCCTGGGAAACATCAGGGGTATGACAAAAGCCCTCAACGACATCGGCATCTTCGGGTTCAACATCGGCCTAGACACCCCCACGGTCACCATAGTCATACACAGTATCCCCTTAGCAACCTCAGGGGACAGATATTGAGCCACTGATGAATGGAACATCCACGCCCCGGCATGGACAGAACTAGAAAACGAGCTCACAGCCTTCAACCCTGAACTCAGGCTCATTGTTAGACCCAAGTGGATCAAGTCCATATCTGCTCTAGAGGCGGAAAACAAGGTGAAGTCCTCTATGATCGTGGCTGTAGAGGCAAATGAATGGCTTTTGAGTGAACTCAAAAAACCCCATCCCGCAATGGCAGTCTACGGACTAAGGTGTAGCTTCCGAAAGTACATCCGCAAAGATACCTCAACCCACTGTGAGAGATGCCTACAATACGGACACCACAGGGCTCACTGCGGAATGCCCTCAATATGCAAATACTACGGCGGCCAACATCACACCAAGGACCACATGTGCGGCTCATTATACTGCCCAGCGGGAAAGGGAAAACCATGCTCACATACCATCAGGAGATATGTGAATTGTGACGAGACATCCCACTTCACCGGGGACAGATACTGCCCCACAAGGACCAGGGCCTGCAGCCCCACAACCGCTGAGAAAGGCAAAGCACCGGCAGGGCCGGCCAATCCCACCCCCTATAAATAATTATAGCGACCACTGATATTATTTACCACAACGTCAGCGGGTCGATGAACGTGGTCACCGCGTTACTTAAGTCCTCCCTGAAACCTAAACCAAAGATTATTTCACTTGCTGAATGCCTGCTGGAAAACGGAGATTGGATGGAAATTAAAAGATTTACATGCTACGCTAGCACAAAAGCTGAGAAATACGGATGCGCCACCTACCTTAAGAACGAATATGTTAACATGTTCGTAATCCACCGCATTACCCCTCATTGTGTGACTTTACACACTGCAGGAATAGAAATTACGATAGGCTATGAGAGACTCAGAGCTAAAAACTGGGACCCACAAGACGAATGGCACAAGGGAACCGAAAATATTATAATTGGGGACCTGAACGTGATTCATAACACCTGGTCGGCAGGCCAAAGAAACACCCAGGGAAACCTCCTCGGAGAATGGCGGGACAGGAGGCCAACCCTAGAGGTGATCAATAGATACAACATAACACGTACCTCGACCAACACAAACCACTCAAGCTCAACAATCGACCTCGTTATCGCAAACCCCGCAAGCGGAACAAAAGTCAGACACAAGATAATCGCCTCCACTGCACGTAGGGCACTGGAAATAAAAACAAACCTGAAGTGGAAGGAGTCAACAGAAAAACCGCTGTGGTACGACAAGGTGGACTGGAGGAAAATCGAAGCCGGACTAGCGCTGATGGACGAGAACAACAACGACCCCACCCTGCTGCAGGACAACCTCACAAGGATAATCCTGAAACACACCCCAAGGGCATCCGGGAAAGCCAAGGACTGTGAAAACAAAGACCTCGCAAACCTGGGGAAGATTATACTAAGGATGGTGGCCGAACGAAGAGGCGGCAAGGACCTGGTGGAAGCCAGGAGAAAGTACACAAAAGCCATAGCACAGGCCAAAATGGAAGCAAACAAGAAGGCCCTAGAAGAAGAAACTGACCCTGAATGCTTTAGAACGGTCAAACACAAGGCTACCAAACACCCCATACCAGCCCTACAAAGAGCAGACAACACCATGGCGGCAGAACATGACCACATAGCAACCGAAATACTGGACGCCCTGAATAGAGGGGAGCACTCGAGGAAAGAACCAGGGGCCATAACACCCACAGACCCCGATATCGACGAGGCGGATATCCAGAAGGCCTTTACAGCTTCCTCCAACGGGGCGGCACCAGGACCCAACTACATCCCTACAAGAATGATTAGCCTAATGTCGAAGACGAAACAGGGACTGCTCCACAAGGTGATCAACGGAGTCTTTAAAGCGGGGATGCCAGAACAATTGAAGGCCAGCTCCACCATCCTCATACCCAAAGCGAACAAATCGTCCTACACAATAGCCCAAAGCTGGAGGCCGATACAACTACAATTGATCCTAGCGAAGCTAATGGAGAGGATCATAACAGACCGGCTAACCAACCTCAACCTGCTACCGGACAACATGTACGGGGTGAGAAAGGGAAATGGGACTACGGACGCGATACAAGCCCTGGACATATTTGTTACCAATAACAAACACAGGAACGTCTGCCTCACTGCCCTGGATGTCGAAGGAGGATTCGACCACCTGGAACTCGACAGAACATGCAACTTGATCGGACGGAAAAACCAACACCTGGGACAATGGATTAGGAGTTGGGGATCCCGGTGTTAGGTGGTAGCTTGGGCGTGAGGTATCCCGACAGCTAGGACCTTAATCAGAATTATATCGGAGAACTCGTTAAGAAGACACGAGTAATGTAGGCTAGATATAATTATTCGCTTCGGTATAGATCGTCGAAGTATTGGTAACGATATAAAAGTGTAGATAACGCATTATATTGATAAGATCTCTTCTCCGTGCTTCTTGTTTCTACTAGCAGCGAAGATGCTTCGATATTTTTATTCCGCGTCTGAGCAATCGTGGTATACATGCTAACTCTATACTAACCAAGTATCTTGCCCACCATTCTGCGAACTTCACCTGAGTGCGAATACTCGTAAACCCTGAAAACTCTCTACCACACCTTTTTGCTCCCATGGCCAACTTATCGGTCTGCGCTTTCGTTATTCCTGTCCGGTGTGGAGACCACGTCAGGTGTCAGCCCATCCGTTTATCCGTTGGCAACAATGGTTACGAATTATCTTGCTCTCGTGGTTAACGCGGGTAGTCTAACTCGCTGGACAGGAGATGGCCATTGTTCGTTGGTTGGTTCCCTCGAGAATTCGACATGCAACCGCATATTGTATTCTGGTCTTCCGGCATTACAAGACTTCTCCTCGGGATCGTACCTATACGCTTTTTCCCTCGGACTCTATCTTTTACCAACTTGTCCTCTGTGGATGTACCCGATCCACTTACTGGGCATAGTTACCTCCTTCATACTCTACACGACTTAGCAGGTACGAGGGGACTAACTTTCGTGCGAAATGTCCCGTTACCTTCGACCCACTCTTCCGACTGTCTGTGTTCAAGTGTCTGTAACCTTATGCGCCGTCGTCCAATTCACCTGCTTCCACTTGCATAAGGTGCCCGGAGGTTTCCCCTCATATACCCTGTGAACAGGATCCGGTCGGACGGATGGCCGCGACGTATACAGTGTTATACCCTGTGTTCCGTTGATTGTGGTCTTTGGTGTTGGGACGCAACTACCCAGGCGGCCAGAGGTGACGCACCGTCCCAATGCCGGGGCTGGAGGGGGGTGTTATGCTTTTCTTTCGAAGTTCGTGCATGTCAAGGTAGGGTAACTTTGCCCTGTAAATCCTTACTGGGAGTCCGAGCGCCTAACACGAGCTGCCCTCTTTGAACTGTTCGTCCCGAATACTCTAGGTCTATTTTACAATCTATATTCCATCTCGAGCTCCACATAGTTGGGGTAAAAACCACCGGCGTTTGCTTGTCCACCGATGGAAACCCTTTTTTATTTTACTCAACCTCTCTCGGGCCCGGCATCTCCGGGTTATCCTTATGAAACCTTTCCACCTCTTCCTGCGCGTTCCTGATACCTTCGGGCGGTTCCCAAGTGGTCTCATCCTCCGGGCAGCCTTTGCATTTCAGAAAATACCGAAGCTCTTTCATCGGTTTATTCCTTCCTCGAACCTTTCGCGTGTACGAAATGATCTCACTCTTGATGATCCTTTTTACCTCCCATTCTAACTCTCCCTCGATGTCCTCGGGATCTGGTGGGGGTTGTTCGCCATTCGGTCGGTTCCAGGCTCGGTAGGGTTCCAGCAGGGAAACATGAAATACAGGTTGAATTTTCCACCCCGGCGAGATTTCTAACTTGTATGCCCGACTTCCCTTCTTTTCCAAGACTTTGAACAGGCCATACCGTTTCAGACTCAACTTCTTCGATGGTCGTTTGGTACGTATGTTTTTCGCATTCAATATTACCAAGTCGCCGATCTTGATGTTGGGTTGTTCTGTCGCTTTATGGTCGTAATATTTCTTCATCAATTCCTGGGTATTTTCTAGGGTTTGTTTCGCCTGTTGATGTATGTCTTGCATCCAGTGAGCATACATTGTCGCCCCAGGGTTATGAGCTTCTCTTTCCTTCATCCACTCCATCTGTGGATGAAAGCCGTAGTTGCCGAAGAATGGGGTCATCTTATGTGCGTTGGTGACCGAGTTGTTGTAGGTATGTTCTGCTAACGGCAACAGCTGGTACCAGTCGTTCTGATCGTAGTTGACAAATGTGCGTAGGTAACCTCCCAGCACTTGGTTGGTTCTTTCCCTTTGTCCGTCAGTCTGTGGGTGGTACGCCGTTGACATGTGTCCTTTAACTCCTAGCATCTTGCACAATGATTCCCAAAACTTGCCGGAAAACTTCGCGTCCATGTCCGATATAATTTCGGTTGATAATCCGTGAAGTTTCCAAACTTCCCGAACGAAGGCGTCCGCCACATCCTTTGCAGTCCTGTTTTCGTGGACTCCGATAAAGTGGGCCATTTTTGTGAACCGGTCTACGACTACCATTATATGGGTCTTACCCTGACAGTTTGGTAACTGCGTAATGAAGTCCGTCAATATGGAGGACCAGGCGGCGTATGGTACTTCTAACGGTTGAAGTAATCCGTACTTGGCATGCCGCGGGGATTTACTGTATTGACATTCGTCGCAGGATCGTACATAGTCTCTGACCCAGTCTGCAACTCCTTTCCCGTAGAAATCCCTTGTTACTATCTCGATCGTTTTTTGCTGTCCGAAATGTCCCGCTACTAATGAGTTGTGACAGCCTTGGGCTATCTCGGTTTGAAGAGGTTCGTTTTCGGGCATGTATAATTGATTCTTGTAGTAGAGTAACCCGTCCTTTTCTATCTATTCGTCCGGCATCCTTTTTCCACTTTCTTTAATACTGACAAGTTCACGGCCTCATTCCTGCCACTTCTCATCTTCCTTGCCAGCCACCCTAATCTTGTCTAGAAATGAGTCATTCATTGTCCGCGTCAGGGCTGCATTGACGTGAGCACTTGACAACAGTTCTCTTTCTTTCATTAACCGAGGGTGATAGCCGATATCAGCTGCGTTAAAGAATTCGTTTTCGCTTGTGTCGGTGTGAAGGAAGCATATCTTGACTTCTTCTTCTTTAGCCATGATGGATCGCATAGGGTTTAGGTCGCTTGACCCGAAGCTCATTTCTCCTCGCTCGGGTACTCCCAGATCGTCTACTTCCATGGCGACGGTATTGGCAATCTTCTCTATTATGAGTTGCGCTATCTGATCTCCTGCCTTAAATACGCAGCCTGCTTCGCCATGATTTCAAAGTATGACCTTAACTTCTCCGGTGTAATCTGCGTCTATTACACCACCGCCCACTGCTATTCCTATTTTGCTAGCCATACCACTTCTTGCGGCTAGCCTTCCGTAGGTTCCTTCCAGCAATCCTATCGCAATACCCATTTCTACCATTATCTGTCCTCCTGCTGGTACCAGCGCGTCTGTCAGAGCGTAGATGTTATCACCTGCCGCAAATCGTGATCCCTTAGTTGGAATTATTGCCTTATCCGAGAGTTTCATTATTCTCTGGCGTGTTGATTCGCGTCTTTCCGGGATGAGGGCCGTCTCAGGACTTCGTTTTTGATGAATTACAGAAATTTGAAAGTGTTCTGTTTTCAAAATTGACTGCTGAGCGTGACGATCTCCGTCGTCAGGACGGTACTTCGGCCGTCTACTTAACGCGTCGTGTTTCCCACCCCTGCTTCCCGGTCGGTAGACTATCTTGATGTTGTAGTTCGTCAACTCTGGTGCCCATCGGATCTGTCGCTGGTTCCAGACTTTTTTGGTTAAAACGCATTGTAGATTCTGGTAGTCAGTGTATACCATCACGGGCTCTGCTTCACCCCAGAGATATCTTTTCCATTCTTTGAACGCTTCCATTATTGCGAGTAGTTCTTTGTCGTGTACCTCGTAATTTCTTTCAGCGTTATTCAATTTTCGAGAATGGAAAGCCACTGGGTGACGTCTTCTGCCTTGGTACTGAGATAGTACGCATCTAAGCGCAAAGTCGCTTGCGTCCGTTTCAACCACCGTTTTCCTTCCTTGGTAAAAATGCGATAAAATTGGTGCCGTTGTAAACCTCTTTTTCAACTCCTCAAAAGCCTCTTCCTGCTCTCTCTTCCCCAGCGAAAATCCTTTGGGTTTCCCTTCAATGTCTCGGTTATTGGCTTCCAACCTTTCGAGAAGTCTTTGATAAATCGTCGATAGAAGTTTGCGAATCCAATGAAGATCTGTACTTCCTTAACCGATCTGAGGTGCTCTCAATTTTGAATGTTTTTCACTTTTCTATTACTCATGGTGACACCACTCGTCTTGACAATGTATCCCACGAATTCAACTTCCTCCTGATGGAACACCGACTTTTTCAACAAAACTGCCCAGTCGTGTTGTTCGAGTCGGTCAAGGACTTTTTGGACTAGTTTGATATGATCGTCCATATTTTCGGAGTATATTAAGATATCATCTAGGTAGCCGACTACTCTGTGGTCCAAGAATTCCGTTAGGATTTTGTTCATCATTTTCTGAAATGTTGCGGGAGCATTAACAAGCCCGAAAGGCATGACTTTATATTCGTACTGTGCATATCTTGTACGAAAAGCTGTCTTATGTTCATCGCCTTTCCTCATTCGAATAAGATGATATCCATCTTTTAAGTCGAGCTTTGTAAACACCTTTGCGCCTGCAACGCAGTCTCGGGGTTTATCCATGAGTGGAAGGGGGTATTTATTCAGGATCGTCAACTTGTTGAGATTCCTATAGTCTACGCACAGTCGTAAACTCCCATCTGGTTTTGGAACGAAGAGGATTGGAGCGCCGTAAGGAGATTCGCTATTCGTAATTTTTCCCTCAGCCCTTATTTTCTTAAGGTACTCATCCAGCTCATTTAACTGGTGTGCCGACATGAGGTAAATCGGACCGCATGGGGGTTCGGCCCCTTCATTAAGGTTGATGGCGTGGTCGAAGGTTCTTCGAGGTGTTAATATCTTAGCTTTTTTCTCTTCAAAAAGCTCCTTATACTGCCACTATGGCCTCGGCAGTGTTTCCAACTGTATTCCCCCTTCTTCTTCTCATTCAATTCTCCCCACATACTGTGCTTCTTCGTCGTAAGCTACAGTTTCATCCCCTTCAAACATATCCGCCATTGCCTTATCTTCTATATGGGCGTGGCACTTTGTCTCCTCAAAGACCCACTTCTTTGGGTCCGAGATATTTTTAAGGGGGTGTTCATTGTGCCACAACCCAAAGGGTATAATCAAATCATATCTTCCTGCGTTCGCAATTTCGCAGGATATCAGGCTTCCAGGCCCGTTGGCACCGATTTCCAACAGGATAGGATGGGTATAGAATCTTCCTCCGGTAGGCGTGGTTTCGCCATCGAAGGTGGACATTTTTAACGGTGAATCCCTAGCTTCGGTCGGGATTTCCAGCCGTTGTGCAGTGTCTTGGTTCATGAGAAAGATGTTTGAACCAGAGTCTAAGAGGACGTTTGTCGAGTGTTTTCGTCCTTTTACTTCAATAAATGCCTTCCCCTCAGGGCAGGCGTAATGCTTTGGTTTTTTAATGGGTCCTGAGTTTTCGCTCGTCTTTTGATGATATCTCTTCATCACGACAGTTACACATAGTGTGGGGGTTTGTTACCGCGCCTGCGTAGTTTCGACTCCTAAAGCCTCCTCAGACAAACCTTTTACAATAAGTGTCTAAATTTTTGAATATCGGGCAGCCCACTACTAGTGGTCTTTACCTCCTGCCAAGGAGTTCCCATATTACTGGAGTGGTGGTTTACTAGAGTACCCCTCGAGTTCGCGACTAGCGTGCGCGGCCCTTTATCGTCAACTTAGCCCTCATGTGATGTTGTCTCTTGTGACGAGTCCACTGTACATTCGCCTTCGAGTTTGGTCTCACTCCAGAGACCCCATCCAACACCATTCGTCAGGCATGAACCTTGTACACAATAGTGGCGCCCCCGGCTTCTATTTGCTTGGCTGTTTTACCCGGAAAGAAAGTCAGGTTACCCTCGATTTCAACCCTCCTTCGCCTGTCGTGCAACTCAAGCCCCGTTCCGACGATGGTTGTCTTCTCTTTCCCTTTAGTCTCTTCGACCGCTTTCTTCACTTGTGACTTTTTATGGTTCCCGTAGTAAGCACGGACTACGCATTTTTGGACGTAAAATGGCAAGCGCTATCCTTTGGTCTTTTAGCCTTCCGGTGGGATATCTTCACCGACTACGCCGCAGGTCTTTCAATTCGCGACGGCAACCTCAGTACCCGATCACCGTGGTTGTCGGTACCTCCATGACCTTTTATAAAATGTCGTCATCATCAAAGGCCCAAGCTGGGGGCCTTTGCACCCCTCGCTTCGAGCTTTCTCCCTTGCCATCAACGGCAACAGTCGCTACCTGGGGGCGTCGCTTTGGTGCGAATGCGGACTGTCGCTTGGGCTTTGATTGCCCTCGCTATATAGCTGATACTTGTATCGGCTTTCGACAGGGTTTCCACACGTGGTTTCTCATTCCGGATCGCGTACATTCGTTGTCGGATTTTCGTTTATCGACAACTTTCGGATCAAAGCCCTTTTGGGCTTCGGCCCACACTGTTTGTTTAACCTCTCCCCTCTGTACCACCGACCCTTCTTTCTTCATCCTTCTTTCCCCCGCCTTTTGTTTTTTCTGGTAGTTCGCCTTTTCTTGAGCCGTGTACTGCTTCTTTACACGCTTAGTGGCGACCATTGGCTTCGAATCCTCCAATTGCCTTTTTTCGCCACTGGTCATGCCGGAGGTACCGCCCCCTCGCAGATCTTTTCCTTCCTAGAAATCTTCCTCTCCTCGGGTCACGGTCCTGACTGCTTCCAACCATTCCCCATCGTCGACATATTCTCTGTGTGAGAGTCATCATAATGCTTCGACTGGAAGTTCATCTTCAATCATTTTCCTCCAGGCTATCCCGGTGACTCTTGTATGGATATTGAGATTTTCCATTTCCATTAAGAATTTGGCGACATCACCGCCATATTTGACCGATCCCATTTCTCTTAGAGAGTTTTCTGCTTCATTGGTGGGTCCGAAGCGTCTCAGGGCTTGCTCTGGAAAAACGTGCCAGAACTCGTACCTTTGTTGTCTTGTATGACCTATTTCTCCGGTCATTTGTCGTCGGTAGGTTAATGCGAATGGTGCGACTTATTTTCCGTCCATTCGCCTTATGGCGTATCGGATTCGTTGTGCCTCGTTCTCCCACTGCCAACTATTTCGACCAAAATAATCGCTGCATCACAGTCGCCACATGCGTATATCTTGGTGTTTCTCATTTCTAAACATGGCAGGGGGTTCCGCTGGGACTCTTGTTCGTTGTCCCAAGCCGTTGGCCATGACCCGTGAGAAGAGTTGGAACTGTTCATCATTTTCGGAGTCATAGTCATCTTCTTCTAGCTGGGGTGCGGGTCTCTCGTCCCGTCTTCCTTTCCTACTCTCGTCTGGCTTCCGTCCAGATCCTTCTCCCTCATCATCGGAGTCTCCTCCTCCTGGCGCTCCTGCGCCCCTGTGTCTTGGTGGTGGTGGGCTTCCTCCACGCGCCCCCGAAGCCGCTGGTGTCGGATCTGACACATTCCCCTTGCCTTTTACCTGCCCCATCAATTGTTCCACCAGAGCCTTGAGCACCGAGATCTCACGATCCTGTGCTTCTCTAGACTCCGGGTGGTGTCGCGGTTCATCCCTCAAAAGATTAATGCTTATCTCATGATTCTCTAGCTCCTGTCGGTGTTGCTCGTTTATCCGAACGATTTCCTGGTCCAGGAGTACGTCTCGATGCATGAACTGCTTATCCGTCCCTTGCACTGCTTCGTGTAACTGGGATGTGACTACCTCATGTCTGGCCTGTCGTTTATCCGTTTCACCAAGTTGTTCCCAACTTGGGTAGCGAAGCTGGTACAAATTGTGACTAAGCAAGGCAGATTTCACATGACTCATACTTATGAGTCATAAGGTATGTTGGATGTTACACTATGACGTCACTTGACTCATAGTTCTCATATGACTACGCACTTGCGAGTCATTGTTATATTATGATTGGTTGAATGTTTCATGACTCACGATTGTGATGTCATATGATGTAATGACTTTCGCACATGACTCACATTATGAGTCATGGGTTTCACGCATGTGACTCGTTTGAGCACATGACTTGGTTTATGAGTTTTGATTGGTGAAAAGGAATGTTGTGCGATGACTCATATGAGTCATCGATGGATTTCGCGCTATGACTCACTATGAGTCATAGAGGTTTATGTAGCGCGAGGTGATAAGTCACCAGGGATAGGGTTGTGGGAAGATGCCTATATAAGGCGCTTGGTTCCGACCAAGAGATAGGGCACGCTTCTCGCAAACTTCTTCCCCCCCCCTACATTTCACATACAAATCTCAACCTTACCCCGCTTTGCGTCCGGATCAAACCCCTCGCCCACTTTTCCTCTCGCTCGTTCGTCTTCATGGCGGACC
>Ga0307517_10008493_pt1 | contig 14735 bp, 12 predicted proteins | sample 23_EM_MG_FD_194515 | JGI IMG/M metagenome (GOLD analysis project Ga0307517, IMG submission 194515) | Populus trichocarpa ectomycorrhiza microbial communities from riparian zone in the Pacific Northwest, United States - 23_EM | ecosystem: Host-associated > Plants > Roots > Unclassified | place... | reverse complement strand
AGATCTTCACCGCGGTGTGCACGCGGCTCGTCGTCGCGCCGCCGATCAGCAGCGGGATCTTCTTGATGCGGAAGTAGTCGTCGCGCTGCATCTCGCCGGCGACGTGCTGCATCTCCTCGAGGCTGGGCGTGATCAGGCCGGAGAGGCCGATGATGTCGGCGCCTTCGACCTTGGCGCGCGCCAGGATGTCCTGGCACGCCACCATCACGCCCATGTTGACGACCTCGAAGTTGTTGCACTGGAGCACGACGGTGACGATGTTCTTGCCGATGTCGTGCACGTCGCCCTTCACGGTCGCGATCACGATCTTGCCCTTGGCCTTGGCCTCGCCGCCGGCCTCGACCATCGCCAGCTTCTCGGCCTCGATGTAGGGCAGCAGATGCGCGACCGCCTGCTTCATCACGCGCGCGCTCTTGACCACCTGCGGCAGGAACATCTTGCCCTGGCCGAACAGGTCGCCGACGATGTTCATGCCGTCCATCAGCGGGCCTTCGATCACGTGCAGCGGGCGCCCGCCAGTCGCGAGGATGGCCTGGTAGACCTCTTCGGTGTCTTCGGTGATGAACTCGTTGATGCCGTGCACCAGCGCATGGCTGAGGCGCTCGGTCACCGGCTTCGCGCGCCACGCGAGCCGCGCGGTGTCGTCCTTGGCCAGGCCCTTCGCGCTCTCGGCGATCTCGATCAGGCGCTCGCCCGAATCTTCACGCCGGTTCAGCACCACGTCCTCGACGCGCTCGCGCAACTCGGGCTCGAGGTCGTCGTAGACACCGACCATGCCGGCGTTGACGATGCCCATGTCCATGCCGGCCTGGATCGCGTGGTACAGGAATACGGTGTGGATGGCCTCGCGCACCGGGTCGTTGCCGCGGAAGCTGAAACTCACGTTGCTGACGCCGCCGCTGACCTTCGCGCCCGGCAGATTCGCCTTGATCCAGCGCGTCGCGTTGATGAAGTCGACCGCGTAGTTGTTGTGCTCCTCGATGCCGGTCGCGATCGCGAAGATGTTCGGGTCGAAGATGATGTCCTCGGGCGGGAAGCCGACCTCGTCGACCAGCATGCGATAGGCGCGTTCGCAGATCTCGATCTTGCGCTGGTAGGTGTCGGCCTGGCCCTTCTCGTCGAACGCCATCACGACCGCGGCCGCGCCGTAGCGCTTCACCAGCTTGGCCTGGTGCTTGAATTGCTCGACGCCTTCCTTCAGCGAGATCGAGTTGACGATGCCCTTGCCCTGGATGCACTTCAGGCCGGCTTCGATCACCTCCCACTTCGAGCTGTCGACCATGATGGGCACGCGCGCGATCTCGGGCTCGCCGGCGATCAGGTTCAAGAAGCGCACCATCGCGGCCTTGCTGTCGAGCATGGCCTCGTCCATGTTGATGTCGATCACCTGTGCGCCGTTCTCGACCTGCTGGCGCGCCACGCTCAGCGCCTGCTCGAACTCGCCGTTCAGGATCATGCGCGCGAAGGCCTTCGAGCCGGTCACGTTGGTGCGCTCGCCGACGTTCACGAACAGCGCGCCTTCGCCGATCAGCACCGGCTCCAGGCCGGAGAGTTTCATCGGGGGGGCGGGGATCTTGGACATGGCGGGCAAACTCGAAAGTGGCCCGCGCTGCTCACCGCGGACCGTTCAACAGGTCGGGTGAGCGCCGTTGAAACGATGTCTTGCGGACACCGTGCCCGAGCCTGGCGACCTGTTCGTTCAGGCCGTCGCAACGCTCCTCGGGCGAGGCTAGATTGTAGTCAGGCCGCTTCCAGATCCAATTCGCCGAAAAGCGTGCCTTTGTGCCCGCAGCGCGGGCTGTACTTGCCGACGCGCTGCGCGATCGCCGCGATGTGGTCCGGTGTCGTGCCGCAGCAGCCGCCGGCGATGTTCAGGAAACCCGCCTTCGCGAATTCTTCGAGCAGGCTGCCGGTGATCTCGGGCGTCTCGTCGAAGCCGGTGTCGCTCATCGGGTTCGGCAGCCCGGCGTTCGGGTAGCAGCTGACGAAGGTGTCGCCCGCGATGTGCGCGAGCTCCTCGATGTAGGGCCGCATCAGCGTCGCGCCGAGCGCGCAGTTCAGGCCGATCGCGAGCGGCTTCGCGTGGCGCACGCTGTGCCAGAACGCGCTGACGGTCTGGCCCGACAGGATGCGCCCGGACGCGTCGGTGACGGTGCCGGAGATGATCACCGGCAGCCGCTCGCCGGTGTCCTCCATCAGCTCGTCGAGCGCGAAGATCGCGGCCTTGGCGTTGAGCGTGTCGAAGATCGTCTCGACCAGGAACAGGTCGCAGCCGCCTTCGAGCAAGCCGCTGGCCTGCTCGTAGTACGCGGTCTTGAGCTCGTCGAAGGTGACGTTGCGCGCGGCCGGGTCGTTGACATCCGGACTGATGCTGGCGGTCTTCGGCGTGGGCCCGAGCGCGCCGGCGACGAAGCGCGGCTTCTCAAACGTGCTGAATTTATCGCAGGCTTCGCGCGCGAGCTTCGCCGCGGCCACGTTGAGCTCGCGCGCGACCGCGCCCAGGCCGTAGTCGTCCTGCGCCACAGTGGTCGCGCCAAAGGTGTTGGTTTCGAGGATGTCGGCGCCTGCGGCGAGGTACTGCTCGTGGATCTCGCGGATCACATCCGGGCGCGTCAGCTGCAGCAGATCGTTGTTGCCCTTCAGGTCTTTCGGGTGATCCTTGAAGCGCTCGCCGCGAAAATCGGCCTCGGTCAGCTTGTAGCGCTGGATCATCGTGCCCATCGCGCCATCGAGAATCACGATGCGTTGCGCAAGAATCTCGGGCAGCCGGCCGCCGCGCGTGTAGGGCTTGGTGTTCATTCCGCTATTGTAGAAAACATGTCAAGCCCCTGCCTGGCGGGGCCTTGACGCCACCGCCCGTCAGTGCAGAAAGCCCATCCCGCGCTGCTGCCGCACCTCGGGCTTGACGCGGTGTTCGGCTTCGAGCTGCGACAAGAATTCATCGGGCTCGAAAACCTCGCCCAGCACATCGGTCTGGCGCTTCACCGACGCGTAGTCGCCCGGCGCGAGCGACGTGAGTTGCGCGAGCCGGTTGCGCTGCTCGTCGGTCATCCGGCTCGCGTCGCCATCCAGGGCCTCGGCGACGAACATGCGCTCGCGCTGCGGCGCCGTCAGCGGCTTGAACTGCACCTTGAACGTGAAGCGGCGCAGCGCGGCCTCGTCGAGCTCCTGGAACAGGTTGGTCGTGCAGATGAACACGCCCGAGAAACGCTCCATGCCTTGCAGCATCTCGTTGACTTCGCTGATCTCGTAGTTGCGCTCGGCCAGCCGGCGGTTGCGCAGGAAACTGTCGGCCTCGTCGAGCAGCAGCACCGCGTTCTCGGTCTGCGCCTCCTCGAACATCTTGGCCATGTTCTGCTCGGTCTCGCCGACATACTTGCTCATGATGTCGCTCGCCTGGCGGATCATCAGCGGCTGGTCGAGCGCCTTCGCGATGTGCTCGGCCAGCGCCGTCTTGCCGGTGCCGGGCGGGCCGTAGAAGCACAGCGTTCCGTAGCTCTTGCGGCGCAGCGCCTCGACGATCTTCGGCACCTCGAAGCGCGACTCGGTGTTGACCAGCCCGAGGTCGTAGTGGGTCACCACGCGGCGCGCTCCGCGCTCGTTCAAGGTGTTGCCCAAAGCCTTGTCGGCATTCACCAGCTGGCGCTCGATCAGCGCCTCCAGGCCGATCTCGGCCGAGGCATCGCCGGCGAGCTTCGCGAACTTGACCGCGGTACGGATCTGCGCCGGCGTCAGCCCCTTGCGCTCGGCCAGTCTTGCGGCAAAACCATCGCCGACGGTCACGCCGGCGAGCGCGCGCGCCACCAGCGACTCGCGCGCACCGGGCGGCGGGCTCTTCAGCTCGAGGTGGTACTGGAAGCGGCGCCGGAACGCCGGGTCGATCTGCTCGATGCGGTTGGTGATCCAGATCACCGGCACCGGGTTGGTCTCGAGGATCTGGTTCACCCAGGCCTTGCCGCTGACGCTGCCCGACAGCGCCGCGCCGTCACCGGTATCCATGCGCGCGATCAGCTGCGCCGCGTCGGTCGAGATCGGCGGGAACACGTCCTCGACCTCGTCGAACAACAGCGCGACGTTGGTGCTGCCCTTCAGGAACACCTGGCTGATCTGCAGCGAGCGGTAGCGGTCGCGGCCGCTGAGCGAATTGCCGTCGCGGTCGGCGTGCTCGACCTCGTACAACTCCAGCCCGGCGGCCTGGGCCGCGACCTTCGCGAGCTCGGTCTTGCCGGTACCGGGCGGGCCGTACAGCAGCACGTTGACGCCCGGTTCCTTGCGCGCCACCGCATTGCGCAGCAGCGAGGTCATCATCTGCTGATCGACCGCGACGAAGCTGAAGTCGTCGGGCGCCAGCTCGCTGCGCTTGGCCGGCCGCGTGAACACCGCCATCAGATCCGATGGGCCTTCGTACTGGCGCATCAGCACCGGCGGCAACTGCTCGCTGACCTTCATCAGGTCGGCCAGGTCGGTGATGTTGTGCTCCGAGATCAGGTTCTCGACCATGCCGACACGCTCGAGCCGCGATCCTGCGCGCAGCGCTTCGGCGACGTCGGTTTCGTTGACGCCGGCGACACGCGCGATCGCCGCATAGGCCTCTTGCGCGTTCGAGACCTTGAACTCGACCAGCAGGCCGCGCAGGTCGCGTTGGTAGCGCGCCAGCGTGCCGTAGAGCAGCAGCGCGCGTTCGGCCGGGTTGAGCTGCAGCAGGCGCGCGAGCGAGTCGATGTTCTTCTCGACCAGCGTCGATTCTTTCTTCAGACTGCGACTCAGCCAGTCGGCGGTCGCGCCGAGCACCGCGAGCAGGTCTTTGGGCGCGTCCTTGATGTACTCGTCGATGTAGAAGAACAGCGTGCCCTCTTCGTACGGGCCGCGCCACGCGCCGTGGCGCAGCATGAAGGCATCGTCACCGAGCGCCTCGTGGCCGCGCCAGTGCTCGTTGCCCTTGCAGCGCGTGTTCAGGAACTCGCGCAGGCGCGCCAGCACCGAGCCCGGCCACACCAGGTGTTTGCCGGTGAGCGAGAGCAGGCTGTTCCAGTCCCGGCGCAGATTGAAGCGGCCGGCGTTGTGCGTGGTCAGCGTCAGCACGAACTGCGAGCACATGCGGTCGAGCACCGGGGCATCTTTCAGCCCAGGGGACAACAGCATCCGTGCATCCGAATGGCTCTTGGCCATGACAACTCCTGCGAGCGACTCGTGAGCCATCTTGGCGCAGACTGCGACCAGCGGCAAGCCCCGACTGCGGGCAGGGCTCCGGACGATAACGCGGGGCACACGCTGCCGAGGACAAGTGGAGCGGGAAGGGTCAGGCCAGCGCCGGGCCGCTCCCAAGCGGCCTGACACCCTCACGGAGGGTGCCGCGGTACACCGCGGCGGGAGCACCGTGTCTAGTGAAGAATGAGGGGTTGCTGCATCAGCGACGCGAAGCGCTCGATGTAGTCGTCCATCTCTTCTTCGGAGGGTTGGGTCTCGATCAGCGCCTCGACCCCTTCCTTGAAGCTCTCGGCCATCGCGCCCTGCAGGAAGATCTCCTTGCGCGCGAACTTGTCGACGATCTCGTAACCGCCATGGCGCAGCGGCGCGTCGCCCGGCGCGGTGGCAGCGCTGCCAGCGGCGGCGTGGCCCTCCACGTCGAACAGCACCACCGCAAAACTATCCGAGTTGTAAAGCATTTGCATGAAGTGATCCTCGTGGCGAGTACCTGCGGACCCAAATGCAAATATCAAGCCCGCGCCGGACAAGGTCTTGCGCGCTCCCGTGAACCGGGGGTCAAGGATTTGTTTCGACCGATTGCAAACGAAGCTCGAACCCCTCGTCGTTCGGGCCGGATCTCTGGGTCGCGCGCACCGGCAGGTGGTGCTGCGCGGGGTCGATCCAGACCTGCACCTGCGTGTCGTAGGGTTCGCGCGGCTCGCGCACGAACTTGAGCGCGTCCACCGGGCCGGCGCCGGTCGCGACGGATTCGATCGCGGTGCAGTCGAATGCCCACACGCTCGCCTCGCCATTCGCGCCGACCACGTACATCACGACCTTCGCGCCCACGCCGCGCAGCTTCGGCTCGGCCGCGACGATCGCGCCGAGCTGCACCATCCAGCTCAGGCGGTCCTGCGCGCCGTCGCGCAGCGGGAATTCGGCGGACGAGCCGGAGAACGTGATCTTGCCGGCCGTGCGCTGGAAGTTCGCCGCCTTCGTGCCGCGCCGCAGCCGCTGGTCGGTGAATCGCAGCGGCGCCACGCCGGCCGCATCGAAGCCACCGCTGCTGACCTGCGTCAGCACGCTCAGGCCGGCGACGCGGCCCTCGAGCCTGAGTTCGTAGCGCTCGCCGTCGGGGCGCCATGACAAGTCGCCGCTGCCGCGCAACGCGCCGCGCTGCAACACATAGTGCAGCGTCAGCGCTGGCGGCATCTGGGTGCGGTAGTGCGGCAAGGTGTCGAGACCGGCGACCGCTTCGACGATCGGCGGGGCAGCCGCCGCGTCGGCCGCCGCGCTCGCAACCGCGGGCAACACCGTCACCGCTGCTTCCGCGACCACCGGCGTGATCGCCGGTGCCGCAGGGCTCGGCGGTGCGTCGGGTGCGGGCGCCCGAGCCACCGCGGTCTTGACGAGCGGCCGCGTGGGAGCGGGCACGAGGACGGCACCGAGCGACGCCGACGGCAGCGCAGGCACCACCGGCTCGACCGGCGCCGTGTCGATCACCCGCGCCTGCACCGCAACCGTCGGCGACGGGCTCGCCGCCTGCCGCGGCCAAGCCCAGTCGAGCCCGCTGAACGCGAGCAGATGCGCCACCAGCGCCGCCGCGCCGAGCAGCACCAGGCTCGTCCAGCGGCGGCGCGTGGCCTGCATCGACAATAGCGGCTCCGACAAATCCACTCCTTCCGAATCCCGACCCATGAAGCTTGCGACCTACAAAGACGGTTCACGCGACGGCCAGCTCGTCGTCGTCTCGCGCGACCTGAGCATCGCCCACTATGCCAGCGGCGTCGCGACCCGGTTGCAACAGGTGCTCGACGACTGGAACTTCCTGTCCCCCCAGCTCGAGGAACTCTCGCAGTCGCTGAACCACGGCAAGACCCGCCACAGCTTTCCGTTCGACCCGCGCCTGTGCATGGCGCCGCTGCCGCGCGCCTACCAATGGGCCGACGGCTCGGCCTTCATCAACCATGTCGAGCTGGTGCGCAAGGCCCGCGGCGCCGAGGTGCCCGAGAGCTTCCACACCGACCCATTGATGTACCAGGGTGGTAGCGACGACTTCATCGGCGCCTGCGACGACATCGTCTGCGTGAGCGCCGAGCACGGCATCGACTTCGAGGCCGAGCTCGCGGTCATCACCAGCGACCTGGCGCTGGGCACCGCGCCCGAGGCCGCGCTGGAGGGCATCCGGCTGCTGATGCTCGCGAACGACGTGAGCCTGCGCAACCTGGTTCCGAACGAACTCGCGAAGGGCTTCGGCTTCTTGCAGAGCAAGCCCGCGACCGCGTTCAGCCCGGTCGCCGTGACACCCGACGAGCTCGGCGCCGCCTGGCAGCACGGGCGCGTGCATCTGAACCTGGAAAGCGTCTGGAACGGCAAGCGCGTCGGCCTGTGCGATTCCGGGCCGGAGATGACGTTTCACTTCGGCGAGCTGATCGCCCACATTTGCAAGACACGCAACGTGCGCGCCGGCAGCATCGTCGGCAGCGGCACCGTCAGCAACAAGGACTGGTCGCGCGGTTATTCGTGCATCGCCGAGAAGCGCGCGATCGAGACCATCGAAGGCGGCGCGCCGAAGACCGGCTTCATGCAGTTCGGCGACACGATCCGCATCGAGATGAAAGGCGCGGACGGGGCCAGCGTGTTCGGCGCGATCGCGCAGAAGATCGCGCCGCTGAACGGCGCCGGGACCGTGCCGCAGCCATGAGCGGCGAGCTGCCGCGCAGCGTCAAACTGTTCACGATCTGGCTGCTGCTGGGCACGCTGGTGTTTCTCGCCATCCAGTGGTGGCTGCGCCAGGCCGAGCAGGCACGCTTCCAGACCAGCGGCGAGGCGGTCGAGATCCGGCGCAGCGCCGACGGCCACTACCACTGGCCGGGGCGCATCAACGGCCACGCCGTCGACTTCCTGATCGACACCGGCGCCACCGGCACCGCGATCCCGGCGGCGCTGGCGCGCGAGCTCGGGCTGGTGTCGCTGGGCGAGGTGCGATCGAACACTGCCGGCGGCATCGTCACCGGCCACGTGGTGCGCGCCGACATCGAGCTGCGCGGCGGCGTCAGCGTGCAGCGCCTGCACGTCGTCGCGCTGCCGCAGCTGAGCGACAGCCCGCTGCTCGGCATGGACGTACTCGGCAAGCTGCGATGGCAGCAACACGACGCGGTGCTGCGCATCGAGCCGGGCACGGCGCCGTGATGGATCAAGAACGGACACCCGCATGAGCTTCTCGCTGCGTCACGCGCTGGGCCTCGTGCTGGTGTGCGGCCTGCTGCACGGCCCTGCCCTCGCCCAACCGCCCGCCGCCGGCTGCCCGCCGGTGGCCAGCGCACCGACGCCCGAGCAGGTCAGTGCCGGCGTGAAGGCCGCGCGCAACCACGGCTTTCTGTGGCGTCTGCGCAAGGACGGGCGCACCTCCTGGCTGTATGGCACGGTCCACGTGGCCCGCTTCGAATGGATGTTCCCCGGCCGGCTGATCACCGACGCACTGAGGGCCAGCGACACGATCGCGCTCGAACTCGACGTGCTCGACCCGGACATCCAGCAGCGCATGGCGCAGGGCGCGGTCGCCGCTCCCTCTGCCAGCACGCTGCCCGACGCGCTGCAGCAGCGCCTGCAGCGCCAGGCCGAGGCCGAGTGCATTCCGATGCAGGCGATCGCAGCGCTCAGCCCCGAGATGCAGGTCGCCGCACTCGAGAGCCTGGTGGGCCGGCGCGACGGGCTGGACCCGTCCTACGGCATCGACATCGCGCTCGCCGGCTGGGCGCGCGGCGCGCGCAAGCCGGTCGTCTCGCTCGAGACGCCCGAGCTGCAGCTCGCCACGCTGACGCTGGCCACAAAGGACGAGACCGCGGAGTTCGTGGACAGCGCGCTCGCCGAGATGGAGGCCGGGCGCGCCGCGCCGGCGCTGCGGCAGATCGCGCAGGTCTGGGCCGATGGCGACCTGGAGACGCTCTCGCGTTATGAATCCTGGTGCGACTGCGTCAAGACGCCGGCCGACCGGGCCGCGCTCGGGCGCCTGCTCGACGAGCGCAACCCCGGCCTGGCCGACAGCATCGCAGCGCTGCATGCGCGCGGCCAGCGTGTGTTCGCGGCGGTCGGCAGCCTGCACATGATCGGGCCGCTCGGGCTGCCGGCGCTGATGGCGCAACGCGGGTTCGTGGTCGAGGCCGTCGCGTTCTCGCGCCGATGAATGCAAAATGGCTCTCAGCAGCAGCCCAACGACAAGAGACGCAGGAGACCAACCCATGAACGATGCATCCAGCTTCACCAAGCTCGTCCCGGGTTTCGATTTTCTGCAGGGGCTGGTCAAGAACGCGGGCGCGGCCCTGCCGGGCATCGGCCAATGGGTCGCGCCGACCATCGATCCGGTCGAACTCGAGAAGCGCATCGAGGAGCTGCGCACCGTGCAGTTCTGGCTCGAGCAGAACGCCAAGATGCTGGGCGCGACGATCCAGGCGCTCGAGGTGCAGCGCATGACGCTGTCGACGCTGAAGACGATGAACGTGCAGATGGAAGGCCTGCGCGAATCGCTGCAGATCCGCGTGCCGGAAGCGGCCGCGCCCACGCCCGCACCGCCACCGCCCAAGGCCGCGGAAGAGACGCCGCCGCCGGCCGAGTCCGAACCGGCCTCCGCCCCCGCAGTCGCGCGCGCGCCGGCCGCCAGCCCCGGCGTCGTCGATCCGATGCAATGGTGGGGCGCCTTGACGAAGCAGTTCACCGAACTCGCCGCCAGCGCGATGAAGGACGGCGGCGCGGCCGCCCCGGCGAAGCCGCCGGTCCAGGCCGCGGTCAAATCCGCCCGCCCCGTGGCGGCCAAGAAAAAAGCGGCGCGCAAGAAGCCGGCCGCACGCACGCGATGATGAAACGCTTTCTGCACGGCCACGCCACGCACCCGGATGTGCAGATGGCACTGGCCCTGGCCGCGGCGCAGATCGAGGCGCAGCGCCACGAGCCCGGCCACGCGAGCGCGCCGACGCTGGGCTGGGTCTACTTCACCGACCACTTCGCGCCGCAGGCCGACGCGCTGCTCGCCGACCTGCAGCAGCGCTGGCCGGCGGTGTCGTGGGTCGGCGCCACCGGCGTCGGCATCGCGGCCGGCGGCACCGAATACTTCGACGAACCCGCGCTGTCGCTGATGCTGGCCGAGCTGCCGCGCGAGCGCTTCCGCGTGTTCTCGGGCGCACGCCCGCTCGGGCCGTTCGCCAGCCACACCGCAAACGTTCATGCCGACCCGGCCACCAACGACCTCGGCGAGTTGATCCGCGACATGAGCGCGCGCACCGCCACCGGCTACCTGTTCGGCGGGCTCGCGTCGGGGCGCTCGCGCGCGCTGCACATCGCCGACGGCGTGTTGTCGGGCGGCCTCTCCGGCGTCGCCTTCGATGCCGGCGTGGCGCTGGTCTCGCGCGTCACGCAGGGCTGCCAGCCGGTCGGGCCGCAGCGCCAGGTCACCGAGGCCGAACGCAATGTGATCATCGCGCTCGACGGCGAACCGGCGCTCGATTGCCTGCTGCGCGATGTCGGGCTCGAGGGTGTCGAGCCGCGCGCCGCATTGCCGCGGCTGCGCCAGATCCTCGTCGGCCTGGGCGGGGCCGGCAGCAGCGCGGCCGAGGGCAGCGCGACGCGCAGCGCCTTCGACAGCGTCACCCACCGCGGCGCGTTCGGCGCCGACACGCGGGTGCGCCACCTGATCGGCCTGGACCCGGGCCGCCGCGGCATCGCGATCGGCGATGTCGCCGAACTCGGCAGCACGCTCTCGTTCTGCGCCCGCCATGTCGACGCGGCACGGCGCGACCTGACGCGCATCTGCGCCGAAGTGCGCGAGGAGGTCGAGCCCGAGACGCTGCCTGCCGAGGCCGTCACGCTCGCGCGGCGCGAGGCGCCGGCGGGCGACACGACGCCCCACGCCACTAGCGGCATCGCGGGTGCGATCTACGTCAGCTGCGCGGGCCGCGGCGGGGCGCACTTCGGCGCGCCGTCGGCCGAGCTCGCGTTGGTGCGCCATGCCCTCGGCGACGTGCCGCTGGTCGGCTTCTTCGCCGCCGGCGAGATCGCCCGCGCCAACCTGTACGGCTACACCGGCGTGCTGACGGTGTTTCCGAGCCGCTGATGGCTGCTGCTGCGTCGATGCTCCGCGGCGAGCGCGTCACGCTGCGCCCCTGGACCGACGCCGACCTCGCGCCGTTCGCGGCGCTGAACGCCGATCCCGAGGTGATGCTGCGCATGAGCAAGCGCCTCACGCGCGCCGAAAGCGATGCGTTCGCCGCGCGCATCCGCAGCCACATCGCCGAACACGGCTTCGGCCTGTGGGCGCTGGAGGTGCCCGGTCTGGACTTCGCCGGTTTCGTCGGGCTGAGCGCAACCGTACCGTTTGAGCTGCCGGTGCCCGGCATCGTCGCGGCGCCGCACGAGATCGGCTGGCGGCTGGCGCGAGCGGCCTGGGGCCAGGGCTACGCGACCGAGGGCGCGAAGCTGGCGCTGCGCTACGGCTTCGAGGTCGCGAAGCTGCCGCAGATCGTCTCGTTCGCGGCCGCCGACCATCTGGCGTCGCATGCCGTGATGCGGCGCATCGGCCTGACCTTGCGCGGCGAGTTCGATCACCCGCGCCTGCCCCCCGACCACCGCTCGTACCGCCATGTGCTGTACGCGAAGGACGCCGCATGAACCCAGACCCACGCCGATGAACGCCGCGCTGCCGACCTCCGCCGCGATCTCGATCCAGGCCCGTGCGACGCGCCAGGCCGAGGTCGTCGCCGCGCTCGCCGAGATGCTGCCCGCGCACGCGCTGCTCTGGCACCGCGAGGACACGATCCCGTACGAGTGCGACGGCCTGACCGCGTACCGCGAGCAGCCGCTGGTCGTGGCGCTGCCCGAGACCGAGGCGCAGGTCGCCGCGGTGCTGCGCGCCTGCCACCGCCTGAACGTGCCGGTGGTCGCCCGCGGTGCCGGCACCGGCCTGTCGGGCGGTGCGCTGCCGAACGCGATGGGTGTGACCTTGAGCCTGGCCAAGTTCAACCGGATCGTGAAGATCGACCCGGCCGCGCGCACCGCCGTCGTTCAATGCGGCGTGCGCAACCTCGCGATCAGCGAGGCCGCCGCGCCCCACGGCCTGTATTACGCACCCGACCCGAGCAGCCAGATCGCCTGCACGATCGGCGGCAACGTCGCCGAGAACTCCGGCGGCGTGCACTGCCTGAAATACGGGCTGACCCTGCACAACGTGCTGCGCGTGCGCGGCTTCATGGTGACCGGCGAGGCGGTCGAGTTCGGCTCCGAGGCGCTCGATTGCGCCGGGCTCGACCTGATGACGGTGCTGGTCGGCAGCGAGGGCATGCTCGCGGTCACGCTCGAGGTCACCGTGAAGCTGGTGCCGAAACCGCAGCTCGCGCGCTGCATCATGGCGAGCTTCGACGACATGCGAAAAGCCGGCGACGCGGTTGCCAGCGTGATCGCCGCCGGCATCATCCCGGCCGGCCTGGAGATGATGGACAAGCCGATGACGGCCGCGGTCGAGGACTTCGTGCACGCCGGCTACGACCTGGACGCGGTCGCGATCCTGCTGTGCGAGAGCGACGGCACGCCCGAGGAGGTCAGCGAAGAGATCGCCCGCATGGAAGCGGTGCTGCGCGACAGCGGCGCGACGCGCCTCTCGGTCAGCGCCGACGAAGCGCAGCGGCTGAAGTTCTGGAGCGGCCGCAAGAACGCGTTTCCGGCGACCGGCCGCCTGAGCCCCGACTACATGTGCATGGACTCGACGATCCCGCGCAAGCGCCTGGCCGACATCCTGCTCGCGATCCAGCAGATGGAAACCAAGTACGGGCTGCGCTGCGCCAACGTCTTCCATGCCGGCGACGGCAACCTGCACCCGCTGATCATGTTCGACGCCAACGACGCCGACCAGCTGCACCGCTGCGAGCTGTTCGGCGCCGACATCCTCGAGACCAGCGTGCAGATGGGCGGCACCGTCTCGGGCGAGCACGGCGTCGGCATCGAGAAGCTCTCGGCGATGTGCGTGCAGTTCGCGCCCGAGGAACGCGAGCAGATGATGGCGCTGAAACGCGCGTTCGATCCGAAGGAGCTGCTGAACCCGGGCAAGGTGATCCCGTCGCTGGCACGCTGTGCCGAGTACGGCAAGATGCATGTGCGGCGTGGCCTGCTGCCGTTTGCCGACATCCCGCGGTTTTGAACAACGTCTCCTGACGATGAATCACAACGACCCTGCGCTCCAGGTTTTGATCGACCGCGTCCAGAGCGCACGCGCTGCCGGTGCGCAGCTGTGCATCCGCGGTGGCGGCACGAAGGACTTCTACGGCGAAGTGCCGCAGGGCGAGCCGCTCGACACGCGTGTGCTCGAAGGCACGTCCAGCTACGAGCCGACCGAGCTCGTCGTCACCACCCGCTGCGGCACCTCGCTGGCCGAGCTCGAAGCGCTGCTCGCGGCGCAGGGACAATGCCTGCCGTTCGAGCCGCCGCACTTCGGCGACCCGGGGCTCGACACACGCGCGCGCGGCGCAACGGTCGGCGGCATGATCGCGGCCGGGCTCTCGGGCCCGTCGCGCGCGGCGGTCGGTTCGGTGCGCGACCACGTGCTCGGCGCGACGCTGCTCAACGGCCAGGGCGAGGTGATGAGCTTCGGCGGCCAGGTGATGAAGAACGTCGCCGGCTACGACGTCTCGCGCCTGCTCGCCGGCTCGATGGGCACGCTGGGCGTGATCCTCGAGGTCTCGCTGAAGGTGCTGCCGGTCGCGCCCGCGACGCTGACCTTGCGCATGGAAATGGACCAGGCGAGCGCGCTCGCACAGCTCAATGCTTGGGGCGGCCAGCCGCTGCCGCTGAACGCCTCGGCGTGGTGGGACGGCAACCTGATCGTGCGGCTGCGCGGCGCGCTCGCCGCGGTGCAGGCGGCACGCGCCACCATCGGCGGCCAGGTCGTCGAGCCGCAGTTCGCGAGCCCGTTCTGGGCCGGGCTGCGCGACCACACCGACGAGTTCTTCGAAGGCGCACACACGGCGGTCAAGGGCGGTGCTTCGCTGTGGCGGCTCTCGCTGCCGTCGACCGCCGCGCCGCTCGCGCTGTCGGGCGAGCTGCTGATCGAATGGGGCGGCGCGCAGCGCTGGCTGTGCAGCGCGATGCCGGCCGGCGCGGTGCGCGATGCGGCCGCAAAAGCCGGCGGGCACGCGACGCTGTTCGCCGCGCTCGACAAGTCGCCCGGCGCGTTCGCCCCGCTGCAATCGCCGCTCGACCGCATCCACCGCGAGCTCAAGAAGGCCTTCGACCCGGCCGGCATCTTCAACCCCGGTCGCCTGTACCCCGGACTCTAGGCCACGCATGCAAACCCAGCTCGCGCAAGAATTCACCGGCACGCCCGAAGGCCTGGAGGCCGAGGCCATCCTGCGCAAGTGTGTGCACTGCGGTTTCTGCACCGCCACCTGCCCGACCTACCAGCTGCTCGGCGACGAGCTCGACGGCCCGCGCGGCCGCATCTACCTGATGAAGCAGGTGCTCGAAGGCGCGCCGGTCACGCGCAGCACGCAGCTGCACCTCGACCGCTG
>Ga0307517_10008492_pt1 | contig 14737 bp, 11 predicted proteins | sample 23_EM_MG_FD_194515 | JGI IMG/M metagenome (GOLD analysis project Ga0307517, IMG submission 194515) | Populus trichocarpa ectomycorrhiza microbial communities from riparian zone in the Pacific Northwest, United States - 23_EM | ecosystem: Host-associated > Plants > Roots > Unclassified | place... | reverse complement strand
TTAATTTTTATCACATAAATAAGAATGATAAAAATCAAATTCGTGACCATTTAATTATTAAAATTTTGATATTATAATAAAAAAAATTATTTTAATTTAATGGTTTAAGTTGTCAGATAAAATTTTTAAAATATAATTCATATCACTTTTGTGATATAACCATCATCTGATTAGACGTTTCTCTATTATTATTTTTTAATGGTAAAATTCAAATTCGTGACCATTTAATTATTAAAGTTTTAATATTACAATAATAAAAATTATTTTAATTTAATGGTTTAAGTTGTAGATAAAATTTTTAAAATATAATTCATATTATTTTTGTGATATACCCATCATCTGATTAGACGTTTCTCTATTATTATTTTTACTTGGAAAATGATATGTGAATGAACTTGTGTTACCTCTAATGCCACCCTTATCTCTAATGACTAAAGAAGGAGAGGCCACATCCACCCGCTCGATGTTGGATGAGATGATCTTAGTCAAGGTCAAATTCACTCTCCACCAATAGCGTTGGATCCCCTGGTAAGCATCGTCAATTTCTTTCCTCGGCCCGACTCTGTATATTTTTTCTGCAACTAAATTAACATGTACACTAATTGTCTTGCAGGGTTTCCATCTCTAATCTATCTACTATGACCTAGATATTAGACGGTCCAAAACCTAACAGAAAACTTGTCTTGCAAAGTTAATAATACCTCAACCCTCGACAACCTTTAAAAGGTTGTGTTTAGAGAGAGGTGTTAATCATCCTCGTTAACCACAAACTTTGAGTGCTGGGTGGCTCGTCCTGCGACGGAGACCCCGTCAGTTCTTTTTAACGTGACAGAAGACAGACTCATTGATTTACGTGAAATTAATTTGGTTAATTTAATTATATAATTATAAAAACATTAATAACATTAAAAAAATAGTGTTTATTAATGTTATAAAAATATATTCTTTAAATACTACTAAAAAAATCTCAACCATCTTATTTGATATTAAAAAAAAATAATATATATATATATATATATATAAGAAAAAACAAAATAATCTCATAAAAAAAATATCTGAAACTTAATTACGAGCAAATCAAATATTAAAAAACAAATTTAAAAAAAATATATTTTTAAAACAGGAGGGAAAAACATAACTTTAGTTAGTATGTTAAATTTACGACCCGTTTGTGAGATTGGTACAACCCTATACAGAAAAATACAAGAAAAACAATGGAGATCATCTCAAGCAAAGTAAGGGACCGTTTAGGAACACAGTTCAACCCATGTTTCTAAAAAAATGATTTTTTTCCTTAAAATTAATATTGTTTTTGGATCGTTCTGATACATTGATATCAAAAATAATTTTTAAAAAATAAAAAAATAATTATTTGAATGCATTTCTGAGTAAACAAAACTTTGAAAAGCAACCGCAACCATACTCTTAAACACACTCTAAATGGTGAAAGGCTAAACTAAAAAAATTAATTGCAAAAAAATTGAAAAAAAATATCAATTAGAGTTAACTTTATTGACCATCGATCCAAGATATGAGATTGAAATTATCATGGAAAAAAAAGGGGCAAGAATCATGAAGTTAAAGGTCAAATAATCTAACGTTCAAGAATTATTTTTTAAAAAAAAAAACATAGAAAAAAAAAAGTAAAATCTTCGTAACTTAGATTATTAAAACAGGTTACCCCATAAAAAAACCCATAAAAATCAATAAAAAATTTTCTCAATCATTCAAAATAAAAAAAAAATACGTTTTTTCTCTGTCATTCAAGTCAATGGTAAGAACTACGGTTTTTTCTCACGATAGAGGATCCTGTTAGACGTCTTTAATTTTCTTAATAACGAGGTTCTTTTATTGGGTTAAAATTACAAGTACATCAACTTTCCACAATTTCCTTTCAAAAACTGGACAATTTGGTCAGTGTGGGCCCGAAATAATTCCATCTCCATTCCCGAGTACTCTTTCTTTTCCATTATTTTCAAGAACAAGAGAAAATACGATGCTGGAGAATTCTGAGGGAAAATTACTTTTCTTGAGGAGAATTCCAAATAAAAGTTGTCAAAGCAGATTTCTAAGATTGGTTTTATGATTAGGGACGCTGATCATGTAGTTGATGGTGGATATAATTTTTTTAATGAAAAAACCGTAAAGAGAGTTTGAGATATTTGATCATTGAATATTTGTAAAATTAATATTAAAATAATTTAAATTTGAGTTAGAAAAAATTGATTTTCTTAGTTATTGTTGTTTTTATTTAGTTTAGAAAAATATTCTCCTGTTTTTATTTAGTTTTGAGAAAATTAAATATTTGTGATTAATAATCTTATTTTTTTAGTTTAATTATTTTTTAAAATAACTCAATAATTATTGACGGAGGAAGATCAAAAACTAATATAAATAAAGTTGTTGAGTTTATATTTCATGTATTATACTTCTATGTAAAGCCATACTGGGCTCCTTCTTATATGTGTTTCTGTCTGTTTCAAAATATCTTGGAATCCCTCTCCATTTTCTTATCCCCTACCTTTCCCTCTTCCAAAAGACACAGCGCTCGTAGCAGAGCTCAACCTAATCTCAGCAGACGCAAAAGAAAGAAAGTTTTCATTTTTACTTAGGATTTGTTTTGGTGACAGACAGACAGATAGAAAAAGAAAAAATGATGCCTCTTCTCTAAATCCTACTTGAAAGGAAAGAGAGAATAAAAGCTGTCAGATACGGAAATATCCACCATTTATTTCATTTCCACAGGCCTCTTAATTCTTATCAGATGCCCTCCCCTCGGGTGCTCTCTTTTCCTTCCATTAATGCTCTAAACTATCTTCTCCTCTCTCTCTGAAATTAACCCTCGTCATATACATATACACATACGACCAGCTACTCGTGTGAGTAAACAATACCACTAGATGTTACAGCACTAAGATATCTATCACAAAGCTCAATATCTCATGGCGGTTTCTGTTTGTCTTGTTCTCTTTATTGTTCTCCCAGCGATAGTCTTTATCGTTCACAGGAGTTCCCGGTTCCGGAGGCTCCGGCTGCCGCCGGGGAGTTTGGGTCTGCCCTTTGTTGGAGAGACTCTACAGCTGATATCTGCATACAAGACTGAGAACCCTGAACCGTTTATAGATGAGCGGGTGAACCGGTTCGGTTCGTTGTTTAAAACCCATATTTTTGGTGAACCGACCGTTTTTTCTGTTGACCCGGAAACGAACAGGTTCATTTTGCAAAATGAAGGGAAGCTGTTTGAGTGTAGTTACCCCGGTTCGATAAGCAACCTGCTGGGAAAACATTCTTTGTTGCTAATGACGGGTAATCTTCACAAAAAAATGCATTCCTTAACCATGAGTTTCGCTAACTCTTCAATCATCAGAGACCATCTCTTGGTCGATATAGACCGGTTGATCCGTCTCAATTTAGATTCTTGGTCCGACCGGGTTCTTCTCATGGAGGAGGCCAAGAAGGTAGCTTCTGTTATTTTATCTTCCTTCTAATTAAGAAACTCAGGACGCCTGTTCCTGATGATGCCACTGAGTTGACTCGGTTTTGGGTCGTTCCAGTTTACTTGAATGATATTGTTATTATGGGTCTGTCTTGTGATTCACGTTACAGGGAATTAAACTGGTGGGTGACAAACATTCCAAGCATGTTAGCAGCTTAGCATACAAAATCAAACCAGACTAGTAGTAAAAGTCACACTCACATACGCACGAATTACTTTTATTCCCTTAATTAATCATGCTTCTTGCTATTATTAATTTATTTTTGCTGTTATATACTTGGTTTTTCTGCAGTTAGAAGGTTCCATCTAACTAATTGCACACCATTAATTAATTAGCAAGCACTATACTAATTTTATCTGGGCCACGCCGTCTAATATTTTCCTTCTTCTCTTTGATCCGTTTGTCTCTTTTTATTGTCTTGGGCATATGTTCTTTGCAGACTACATTTGAGTTGACAATGAAGCAGCTAATGAGCTTTGATCCATGTGAATGGACCGAGAGTCTGAGAAGAGAGTACGTGCTTGTTATTGAAGGCTTTTTCAGCGTGCCTCTACCCATCCTTTCCCCCACATACCGCAGAGCTATCAAAGTAAATATTCTCCTGCTTTTTTTTACCCCTCCACACTTTTTTCCATTTTAATCACATTTGTATAATCAATGGAAAATGTCAAATTCTTTTTTTTAAAAAAAATGGCTTAGGACGAATGTAAAGTAACCAAGATCATTGTTCGTTTTTTTCCCCTAAATTTGTATTGATCTTTTTTTCTGCCCTTGGATTTTTGAAAGGAACGGATCAAGGTTCGCCTTTTCTTTTTATTCATGAAAAAAAAGGTTCTCACTGATGTTACATATTAATCCTGACGTACTTATCTGTTGAAACTTTGTAGGCTAGGACTAAGGTGGCAGAGGCTTTGAGTTTGGTAGTGAAGCAAAGGAGGATAGAGAGTGAGTCAGGAGAGAAAAAGAAAGACATGCTTGGAGCTCTTTTAGCTTCAGATGATCATGGAGGCTTCTCGGACGAGGAGATAGTAGATTTCTTGGTGGCTCTGCTTGTTGCAGGCTATGAAACTACATCTACAAGCATGACTCTTGCTGTTAAGTTCCTCACCGAGACACCTCTGGCTCTGGCTCAGATCAAGGTAAGTATTGTTGAATCACGTCTTCCATTATTTTTTCCCCCTTGTCATTAATCCTACCTAAGCTTAAACCTATTTTCCTCTCTTTGGGGGGGTTCTGGGAGGTTGGAAGGCAAAAAAGTGAAGTACCATTTTTCTAGTGGACCCAGATTCCTATAATCATCTTGTTGGCCTCCATAGAAACCTTCTTCTTTTCTTTTTTTCTCCTTACATCATGTCAATTCTCAACCGTTCACATTGAGTGGTAGGATAAAGAGAGAACAAAAAAGATGAAACGGGTTGTTTGTTTCCTTCTCTCGCACGTGATCTATGCGAAAACTGTATGTAATAGGACCAAAAACCTTTGCCACGCGAGTTCATACAAAAGGTCTCCTCTTCTAGGGGGTGGTAAATGTAATTCATCGTGCATGTTGTCTTTTTTAAGAGATCGGGGAAGTCAGAGAGTAATTCCATTGCTTCAATGCGATGAATAAGAGAACATCGATCATTTTTGAATAAAATGATACAGAGTATTGGCATTAAAATATAATATAATAGTATTATAGGAATTAATATATGAGCAATATTAGCATTGTAACAACCCTTCGAAATAATAATGATTATATGGGTAGTAAATAAGCAGTGGAAATGTTGTTCACACAGGAAAAAGAACGAGGATTTTGAGATATATCAAAACTCTAATTATAAAATTATCAATAAATTCAACGACTACATCATCAACAGTAATTATAATGTGCCGCCATACTTATCTTGAAAAACAAGTGAGCCACCACCTTCATCTTTAAATGACGAGTATAACACACTGTAGTTGTAGTCATTATTGGTAATTTTTTGTTGTTGGGTTCGTCTGATAGAATCAGTAATGATATAATTGAAATTTAAGTGCGCCTCCCAGATGTTTTTTTTTTCTATTTTTTCTTGTTGTAATAATTGAGTCTATTTTATAATTTCCATGAAATGCTCCATTTTTTAATGGCGATAAGTTTGAGTGTCTTCTGTCTCCATTCACTACTGTGTAATTTCTCTCATTTTTTCTGAAAAATGTTATTTTATTAAAAAAAATTACAAAAGTACTAATTTAAAATATATATATCAAATGTGTACCACCATTTTTTTCCACAGTAAAGTGACTGTATTAGGTTTCTATGATGTCGACCATTTTTTTCCACAGTAAAGTGACTGTATTAGGTTTCTATGATGTCGGTCAAAAGTAGATGCAAAAGTACATGAACGTCGTAAAGGTCAAAGTAGAACCCAAAATTCGTCGAAGCGGACAAAATGATACCTTCTAAAAACCTGACTGCTACCCTGAATTCCCTGTTCTTTTGACCAATTTGTCTTTCCCTAAATGACCTATAAGTCTAAAACACCCTTCATCAAATGATTCTCTTCTGGGTGGGTTTTTTTTTCCGGTAGCTAAATATGCCCCTGTACCCCGGCGAGTCGTATTGGGATCATCGGAAACACTCGTCTCTGATTTCGATGAAGAAGATCATCCAACGGCGGTGACCGATGTAATGAAGTTTTTTACCCCTAGTCTTGCAAGCGTGTGAATCTGACCCTTTTTGTATATTCCTAGGATTGCTTTGTTCCTTTGTGGCTGCGGTGTGATGGTTAAATCACAGCCGCTGGGATGCATTTGAATCAGTGTGGCGTGGGTCCGTGAGGGAACCGCATGGTCATTGTCACCAGTTATCAAATTGGGCTTAGAAAATACTTTTTGAGTAGTTTGGATAAGACTTGCCCGTAGCTTAAGATGCCCACAAAAGCCCGCGGGCCACGCTTAAATAATTCTTTATTTCATTATTATTATTGTATTTGAACTGGCAGGAGGAGCATGAACAGATTAGAGGAAAGAAGGGCGAGGAGGGAGCTCTTGAGTGGAGTGATTACAAGTCAATGACCTTCACTCAGTGTGTAAGATACATTTACATGACTAATTAGACTCATTAACAGGACTGTAGGAACTTGATCTTGATTTAGCCTTGCTTAACTCTATTTTTTTGCGTTTATGCTATATTTTTTTCAGGTTGTTAATGAGACTTTGAGAATAGCAAACATAATAGGTGGGATATTTAGACGAACAATGACAGATATAAATGTTAAAGGTGGGAAGATTGTTCGTGGCATATTTATCTTTATAGTATATTTTACCAGCTAACAATATATTTATCCTTAATCTATACAGGTTATACAATTCCTAAAGGATGGAAGGTTTTTGCATCCTTTCGTGGTGTACATTTAGACCATGAATACTTCAAAGATGCTCGAACTTTCAATCCGTGGAGATGGCAGGTAAATCTCTTTGCTGGCTCATGTATTTTCTCTTTTTGATTACTTCAACAAGTGACGAGCGAGTGTTTTCAAAAAATAAATATTCATGAGCAGGACGACTCGGGGGCAACATGCCCAGCAAATGTGTTCACTCCTTTTGGAGGAGGGCAACGGTTATGCCCAGGATATGAACTTGCTAGAGTAGAACTCTCTGTTTTCCTTCACCACCTGGTCACCCGTTTCAGGTATCTCCTGCAATCTTTTTCCATCTTCCCCGTGCATGTAAGCCTATAGATATAATCTGTAGTGCTAACTTTTGTCTGTGAACTTGTGTTTTCCAACAGTTGGACCCCAGCTGAACAAGACAAGCTGGTTTTCTTTCCAACTACGCGGACACAAAAGCGATATCCCATCAATGTGCAGCGTCGAAATCGTGTCTAAGCCATGTAAAAGTATTAGAGCGAAAGAGAAGTGATGTAGAAGAGCTGGAGTCCTTTTAATGATGGATCCAATAAAAGCTCAAGTAATAAGATAGAAGCTTATTTTGAGTTCCGCTATAATGGATACCATCAGTAGAGGTCTTGGGCTAGAGACGATTACTCAACTCCTACAGTACCGCCTCTCCTCCCGTGCAAATTGACGACTATACCCTTGAATAAAAACATTCTACTCACGCCACCCACCCCAAGCCGTAACCCCCACTATATACTGTCAGTCTGTCAGTAATCAATAATTTTCTTCGTTGTATGCAGCAACCAGCTAGTGTTTAAATCTACTATATTAACTAAGGCGATCTTTCCCTGGAAATATTCAAAGTGGCGTCAGAGTGAGCTTGTTTTTCCAATTTAATAAAGAAGCATCATGCTCTAGAATCGGCCGTTTCTTTCTTCTGGACTGACGTTGTGATGAATCTAAAATCTTAAAAAGCTAAAAAGAGTTAAGACGTCTGGTGCGCGATTTTAAAGCTAGATGCCATGTGATCTACATTTCAATGCTACTGTTCACTGGTTGGCAATGCTTGCAAGTTGCAGCTCAAGATACTATCGGACTCGGGCCTTTTTTTAGGGTTTGGTGGTGGTGTGGGTTTTAGAGGGAAAAGAGAGTAGAGACTAGAGAGGGTATAGCTGTCAATCAAGAAAAAATGAGTGAGTGGAGGTGCAATTATAGCGTGAGAGTGCGATTAGCACCTCCTCCGGAGGGCATATCCCGTAAGTGCTAAGTGGAAGCCGGCAACCATCGTTCTCTCTTCTCATGAAAGATTGGGTTATCGGCTCTCTGGGCAGGTGGGACCTGAATCATCACATCACATGCAAACCTCTCCCTCCATGCTTCAGCCCCAAAAATGTAACTTACCTGCTGCAATTACTAATTTTGCAGCTGGTCTAGCCAAAAGTTGTAATCATTAGATAGTAGATACAACTTTGCCCACAAAAATATAGACTCCACCTTCACCTGGAGCCTAAGAGTAAAATAAATAAAAATAGGAACTGGATTATTCAACCATATAGACAGTATTTGAATTTGCTCGTCATGGATTCGGTCACAGTACAAAATAAACTAAAAGCCTACTAAATATTATGATCGAGCAATTTATGCGTTTTGTAGGTGCAGCATCTTCTCCTCGAGCCCCTCGAGTCCTGATTTCTCTTTATGTTGGACCCAGATCATGAACTCAATCATTTCTTCACCGGACGGCCGAAAAAATGCTATGGGCGTCTAATTTTATTCGAGGACAAGAAGCAAACAATACGATTGCTTTAGGCTGAATATGCGGCGCCCATCTTGAAAATCCCATGATTTTTAGCATAACAGATATGCAAAATTTAAATTCAAAGACACAGGTACAAAGTTCCCTCTGCATTGCCATCCACACGTCAGTTTGATCAGTCTCTAATCATAACCACCAGAATACAGAACTTTGATGGACATTTACTGATTGTTGTGTCTTATAAGCTTAACAACTACGGTAGAAAGAACTGGCCATGCAGACATCCTAAAGTGACGTGCAAATGGTATAATTGTCATGAAACATCACTAAAATCAAGATGTGATGATTCTTCTCAAAAACAGAAAACAAGTCAAGTTGAAATTACTTTTCCGACATGCATCATAGCTCCAATCGTATGGATATCCTAAACACTTATCACGATCAGCCATGTGAAGAAGTAAACATTGATAATACAAATGAGGCTCTGACCTGAATGTGCTTTACTGCAGAATGCAAAAGTTCTTGACCAAAGCATTGGCCACTAAGGGTGGGGGTGCTGAAAAAGATCACCAACTTTAGGTGGGCTTCATATTTGAGGCTGAGAAACCCATCATCTACTGCTTTCCTGATTTTTTAACACGGATTCAACAAGCTTAACTTTCTTTGTATTCTCACTATTGAGAAGCGAGAGTTTCGCAATTGAGGATTTCAGCTGCAATATTTGGGCATCTAGAGCATAATTCCTCCCCCCTATTTTCATTTGCTGATTTGCTACATCACCTTTCGAAGATTGGGTGAACCTTCTCAGCCTTGCTCTTAAGGTATCAATGGAAGTACGCAAAGCATCCAATCCAACTCCTGTAAAATGGTCTGCAAAATAATTAAACAATACAGAAAAGTTTGTAAGGTGATGGCCACACTCGTTACAACCACCAAAAGACAAAAGTGAATTGACTTCAAAATACTACAAGTACTGTTGTGTGATAAAGGTAAAAGAAAAGGATATGACCACAGAAAGGAAATCAAAGTTCTGCACATGAAACGGTAATGGATGGGCCAAAATAAGAAATGTCTCTCAGAAATTTGCATAGTTTTATTAAAATAGTTGCTGCGAGCATAAAATTGATTACCAAGCTCAGACTTAAATTCACGTTCTGCTTTAGACAAAGGCTTCTTATGAGCCCCAGGCAAGTTCTTCAAGCAATGCAAGCGCTGTTCCAGAAGATTGTGTTGGTGCATTGCATTATTAATCCTGTCCTCCAATCCTGACTGCTTCCTCCTCACTTTTGAAAGTTTCTCCTGTGCTTCACCTAATCGAGCATGCTGATCATCAATGATTCTCTTCAACCGGGGGCCATGATGCTCCAGTTCAAAGTAGACCTACAGTCATGAAGGATAGCATCTCCGTACAACTGATTAAAAACCCAGTGCTGATCTGACAGTAGTATCTTAATAAAACTTAAATGTCTAGCCAATCTACCTCTAAGTATTTCAAATATAAGCAAACTGAAAAGTCTATCTTAATAGCCAAATGCCTAAAAAATAATCATTATAATAACAATTGCACTCCTGAAACTTAAATGATAAACCTCCATAACATGCCAGCAGAGAGCATCGCCAGATCTCCAGTGCCCGTGGTCCTCATCGACAGCAATTCAGAACGCAAAATCATAAGGATATCCTAAAAGTAGTTTTCCTTCTGAAACAAAATTCTACCGTTCACCTATGGGTCAACTCCTAATACTTTTTGGTTGGCAAACAAGCCTTAACTATGCACTCATCTTATTCAACTATAACTTGCCTAGTGGTTCAGAATTGATGGTTATACGTGAAAATAAATTCCATTTTACAAACTAGAATGAGCAGGGAGTCTAGTGAGAAGAGGCAGCAACAAAAGTGACCAAAATGAGTGAAAGGCAGCAGCAGCCAGTATATTCCGTGGGGGATTCTCACCTTATGTGCATACTCGACATAGTTTTCATGGAAAAGGTTTAGGTACTGGTGAAGAGTTGACCGGCCTTCAATAGAATCAGCAGCAACAGATCGAAGATTTGGTGAACCCTGAGGAACAAGAACCACCTTAGGACCAATAAGTAGTTCTTTGCTTATGATGTCTGGAGGATTTCTATTTGTCCATTCTTCCACAGTTTCAGATTTCTTCTCCATGTCAACATGTACAGGTAACAATAAATTTAATGTTCTCATTTCTAGCACAACACATTCTTGATTGGAAGTAATCACTGCAATCCACGAGTACCCAAATGAATCTGACAATGCTATAAAGCCACAAAGAGGAGAAGGTGTGGAGTTCTCCACCTGGCATGTGCTAAGGACAGGATGCACAGAGGGGGTCCGGACCATCTCATCCTTGCCACCAGACTGACTAGTAAATGGAAGAAAATGCAGAACAATTGAGTCTATCCCTCCATCATGAACAGAATATATTCTTTCAGGCATAACGGGGTCAACAAACATTGAAATATATGACCCACTTTCTGTTTTCCTTGGTAAGGCCAAATCCACAATTGCAAGTCTCAACAAAGGTGGTGGATGACCTAACCAGACAGTATTATCATGTGGTTGATCAAGCTTCACAACAGGAAGCTCACCTGAGATAGACTCACAAAGCATTGCAAGACCGATAATATGGTCTTGGGAATTAACACGAAGACGAGGTGGGCTACCAACCATCCAGACTGGCTGGATTTCATCAGCTAGGGCGTCTATTTGCATCTGCCCACCACTCCAGGCAGTCACCAGAATTGAGTCTTTGCTGGCTAAATCATAGAGAAAACTGATTGCACGACCTTCGCATTCTGCAACACTGACTGCTGGGTCTTCATCTTCCCCACCATGATGTACTTTGCGTAGAGGGCCCTGGAACATCAAAACAAACTTGTTAGATTCTCAAAGATGTTAAGATAACACTGCAAGATCTGAGCAACATCTTCACAGAAAAATCATAACATGTCCAACCAGAACCAATCAAAATACTCCTCGAAGTAGCCATATACAGAGATGAATTCTCACATGAAAAGAAAAAAATAGTGTCTGGATGTTTAACATTAATTGAGAAAGCATTCTGGGGAAACACTAGCAACTCAGAAAACTTCCCGGTCATTTTTATAACTTTGCCTGTTAGTTGGCTGTCTGGAAGAAGCAAGTTCAACCCAAATAATCTTACCCTTACTCGTCTCAATAGTTTGCAAGAGTACTTCAGATGTTCTGAGCATGAGATGTGAAATGTAAGAAATAGAATGAATATTACCTGCAAACAAAGTGATGCATCAAATACAGCATAAGGATGAGCTTTTAGTGTTGATAACCCCCCCTCCTTTGATTCATGGGCTAACTCGGGAAATGTTGCTTCCAACCAAGAGATTGCCCGATTTGAGTTATTTACAGCAACTGGATTTGCTGATTTCAGTCCAAATGTTTCAGCATCACTATATATCTCCAACACAGATTCCCATTTGTGGACACTGCTCCAAAATAAAGCACTTAATTTTAGCAAACATCAAATTCAAAAATCATCTAGGACATAAGGGAGAAGTTTGGTATATGCACTTTGATGTATAATAGACAATTTATTGATGCCATGTCCATATAATAGCAAAAGTACAAATAAGAAAAGAAAGAAAAAAAAATTCAAAACCATTGATCAAGGAATGCAAGCATAAGAAAGCATCAAGATGGTAACATAAATACTTGTGGTCCAACTTTTCGAGTATCATGATTTTGTAAAATGTCGAGAATACAGTGCCCATCTATCATGAAATCCAAAGAAAGCTACAAGCTAGTTATAAGATATCGGACAAAATATACCTTCCAAATGGAACAATTGGGCAAAGAATGTAAACTGAACCATCACTAAATAATAGGAAAACCTGCAGGATGGGAAAAAAAACGAGGAATGAACAAAAGATGAAACTACTACATGGCATAAAATACAAGTCTTCAAACCTAGACATGAAAAACATGCAGCACCGTGAAAGATGACGATACCACACAAAAGTCGCTATTTACCAGTGCAATCAAAACATATCAAGTTGAAAGCATCATAGAAAAGCATTAAGACTGCAGCCGATATTATAATTAGGCACATGCATTAAACACCAAACCCGAAACTGAACTTACACTAAATCTGTCCCACAAGTGATCGCCCCCAAAAGAAAAATCAACAGGACAGATTGATGCAGCATTCCTGGATCTACCTGGTTCAACAGGCTGTAGATAATATTCCTGCTCTGGCTTCAGGACATCTGAAGACAAGTCAAACAATCTGGCCAAAAAAATGAAAGAAGTTAAAAACAACACAACAAAGTTCTAGTCAAACATAACAGCAAGCATGATTGGCAATAATTTCCATACTACTACATCAATCGAAAATAGTTTAACCTAACCATGAAATTCAGCACGTGTTTACACTTTCACAAATAATACTTTAATCCTAGAATGAAACAATCAACGTTATACAATTCCAAACAGAAATTCATGTACCGGAAAACTGAATCAGAAGAAAGAATTCCTAAATGCGCATCACTGTAAGGATGCCACGAAACTCTTCGCGTCCGTATTACATTGCTCTCATTAAAATAAATTTGTGAACCAATGGACACGGTCCTGCGCAGCAACAAAATTATAGTCATTAACAAAACAACCTGAAATTAATCTAATTAAAAATAAATAAATCAGAAAATCTACCTGCAAACAATGGCGTTATCTTTACCAAAAGAGCGTCCATAGAGATACATAACACATAAACCATTGGTGCCGGAGAGAACCATCGCAGAGCCATTTCTATTTATAGAAATTTTATTAACCTCAAAATTAATCTCCGCATCAGTTTGCAGTACCTAATTGTGCAAGGAAAAAGTAATCAGGGACTTTTGAGATTTGATAAGCTATCGCAGTTAAAATTAAGCTAACTATTGAAGTGTAATTACCTTAGAAAGAGAGGCAGCAAGGACAGAGGAAGGTTCGGGATCTCCGAGCCGAATAGAAATTCGATGGAGGCAACGGAGGTTTGAATCCCAATAGTAAAATCTAGAAGCGCAGTCCCAAGCTAGTAGATTAGATGGTGATCGAGGTGCGGTGTCTTCGTCGGAAGAAGCGAAGAGTGGGTGGTTTTGGAGTGGAACCCATTGGATATCTTCTTTGGGAGTTAGGGATTTTCGAGAAGAAGAGTTTGGGTTTGATTCTGTTAAGTCGAAGTTGAATCTCATTTTGGTTTGCTTGTTTTCACGTCCCCTTGCTTTGCTGGTGAGGACTGAGGAGGATGATATTCGGAGCGGGAGGAATCAACCCTGTCTCTATCTAGTTTGGGAAGATAAAACGTCAAACGATGCCGCTTCATGCAGGAAGAGACTTTTATTTTTATTTTTATTTTTTTTTAAGTTTAGTTTAAATTTCCCCGGCGAAGAGTCGGAGACTGTAGCATTCTAAACATAAGAGATGGGCCTAGCTCAGAAATGTGGTCCGGTACATATAGTAAGAAAGAGCCTGGTGTTTTTACATTTCAAGTTTTTAAAAGAAATTAATTTTTTTTATTTAAAATTATTTTTTATATATTTTCAAATTATTTTAATATATTAATGTTAAAAATAAATTTTAAAAAATAAAAAATATATATTATTTTAATATATTTCCAAACAAAAAACACTTTAAAACTATATTTTCAAACACCATTTAAAAAAACCAATGAAAACTCAGCTGAAATGAGCTCTTTATTATAGATGGCAGCTTTAACCGGAAAATCAAAATTAACTGTGATGTTCATTCAAGTGTTAACTGAAATACGATACATCATTTGTATTTCCAAAAGATATCTCATCTCAGATAAATAAAAAAAAAATGGGTCTTAAGAAGGAGGTATCTCCTTTGCATGATGATTTGTAGCATATTGTTTTTTATGTTTCCATGTGATTTGATTAAACAATGATGGCTTTGAGGTGTATTTTTTATATATTTTCTGATCATTTTCATGTATTAATATTAAAAATAAATTTTTAAAAATTAAAAAATATATTTTTTTAATACATTTCCAAATAAAAAACACTTTAAAAAACAACTACTACAACACCTCCAACAAATCTCTTCTAGCTAAATCCCTTCACCTTTCC
>Ga0307517_10008491_pt1 | contig 14738 bp, 6 predicted proteins | sample 23_EM_MG_FD_194515 | JGI IMG/M metagenome (GOLD analysis project Ga0307517, IMG submission 194515) | Populus trichocarpa ectomycorrhiza microbial communities from riparian zone in the Pacific Northwest, United States - 23_EM | ecosystem: Host-associated > Plants > Roots > Unclassified | place... | reverse complement strand
TATTTTTTAAACAAAAAATATTTTTAAAAAATAATTAAAAAATAGGTTGAATTACAAAAATAAACACACATAAAGTTAAAGTCCTTGTTTTAAGCCCTAGCCCTTTTATAAATTGTAATGATTATAGAAAACTCTGTGTGGGGTTTTCAATGTAGCAATTCAATAAAAACCTCACTTTCCCTTAAAAAACAATCATTTTAACTACAATTGAGGGGTAAAATAGTTTATTTATAGGGACACACTTGTTATTATCTCATTACAGTCTTTCAAAATTGTTTTTGAACAGTGTAATGACTAAGATAACCTTAAGACAAAAAAAAAAATGAACTAGCATCTAGGGGTTTTATTGACGTTTTCATTTTCTAAGCACGAGTAAATTACCTAACAATCCTTAAAATCAAAAAAATTAAAACATCCTTGCTGAGTTTTTTCTGTCTTTTGCTCTTGGTTTTTTTGTTATGGTCACATTGAATAGGGGGTAATTTGGTCTTTTAGTAAATATAAAATATTAATAAAAAGAAAAGGTGGCTTTTATGCACACAGAAATTACTTAAATGCCATTGGATTAAAAAAAAATAAACTTCCATGCAGGGGTAATTTGGTCTTTTTATCTCAATTCTTTTGTAACTCTCGCGTTAAATATGTGAGTGGACACCGCCTACACCCTTCAAAAGACACATGTGACGAAGTTCAGCTGTTAAGATACTCTATATACAATGGCGTTGAAAGTGTGCAAACATCTTATACACAGTGGTGTGGTGCACGTTGATGATGAAGTGGCGGATGGGTTTCGATTGACTTTTTTCTTCTCTTCCCTCTTTTCTCTCTCTTCTCCTCGCCAAATTATAAAGGTGCCCTGTCATTAAAGTTTGATATCCAATTTGGCCCTTCTTCTTTTGATTTCCATTTGTTTTGTTTGTTTTTTTTTTTATCTACTTTTGATTGATTTCATCTTTAATTTCATCCTCGTCATTTGGTTAAATTTGATTTTCATATCAAATTTAATCATTATTCTTTTGATTTTTTTTAAAACCTTTCACTAATTGCATTTTGTTTTTAATTTCATCTATCAACATTTAATTTTAATTTATTTTTATGTTGAATTTGGTTCCCATTCGTTTTTTGTTGTTTGTTTTGTTTTGGATCTTTTTTATTGTTTTTTTTAAAATTTCATCCCTTGATATTTTTTTTTGTAGTGGAATTTTCTTCTTCTTCTTCTTTTTTACCTTTTATGGGGTTAGTCTTTGCCGCATAATATAGGTTTTGAGTTTCAAAGGTTAACACGAGTTGACTTTGGTATTTTTTAGGTCCTTTTATAAAATTTATTTATTTTCAATTTCATATTTCAACATGTGGTTTTTTTGGAATTTATCTTTATTTTTTTTTATGAGGTTATCTCAATCTTATGTCCATGTTGGCAAGGTTAGCAATTTAACCAGGGTTGGCTTAAAATTTTTTTCATTGTTTTTTTTATTTTTTTTTTAATTTTATCACTGAATATTTTTTTATTGAAAATTTTGAATCTTTGTTTATTTGGATTTGCCTTTTATAAAATCGTTCCTATTTTTTACTAGTTGCTTTTTCTCCTAAATTTTAATTCTATTCCTATTACTAGTTGATTTTTCAACCATGACCTCGAGGCTGGCCACTTCTATTTTAAAATAATAATAATAAAATAAATAAATTGGATTGACAGTTCTTGGAACAAGTCAGAAGCCAGATTCTTATAACTGTAGTGAATATTATAAACATTGATTCAAGAATTATTTTCCAAATATCTAGCTAGTTTTAGCGGTTTGATTGAAAAAAGGCAAAAAAACTAATTTTAGACAATTAAAAATTCATCAAAACAACTGCAGATTAAATCACAGATATTAAAAATGAATAATGGTAATTAGTAATCCATTAGGAAAACGTCAATAACCTAAAAGAAAAACATATGGAAAGGGAAGATAAATAAAGAAATAGAAAACCAAATCTAATTCTCAATATTTGTTTCAACCAGCTTGAACCATTGGCTTGTTGGATTATCCTTGCACGTAGGATCATCTCCAACGCAGATGCACTTCTTGGTTACGATATTTCCAGCAAATGGAGGCTCCAAGTGTAAGCACAGATATTCTCCCCTGTGATCTTTGGAAGCTAAGTGAAGTTTGCTGGCGGAGATTGGTTTCCAAGTGGTTTGTGAGCAGTCGGGGGTTAGGATTGGTGGCAGTCCATCGCCAATGGCTTTGAGGCACAGCCCAGTTCGCTTCAACTCAAGGGGACCTTCATGTCCATTGTGGGTCCACCTAGTCAAGCCCTTGCAATTGCCTGCACGAATCTGCCCATCCATCCCTTCACCTACACAGGCACCACTTTGTGGATGGTACATAATGTAGTTCAGAGGAGCCGTTGATTTTGGATCTGCATGCCAGGATTTCTTTTCAAAAGAGTAGCAAATGACAGAGAAAAGAAGTATTTAGCAGAGGAAAGAACGTGTAATCAATCAAAAGTAGACATACCTAGAAGTGTTTGCTTAAGAAGCCCCAACCTCCTTTCAACTTCTGGGTTTTTTACACGATCCCAATCGATTTCCAGGACTCCAAAATATTCCTCCATGTTAGTGACGTTTTGTCTAAGATAATAACTTCCTTGTAAAGCCCACAAGCCCCAATCCAAGTCTTTCTCAGCAGCCCAAGTAGAAAAACAACTCAAGAATCTATCATCACCAGCAGGCATTTGTTTCCTATCGATACCAAATTCACTAAAAAATAAAGGAACTGCATTCTCACCATCAGTAACAAAGGCAAGATTGTTGTTTAGTGATCCAATCTTATCTGCACAAGCTTTATTTACTGATCCATCCACCCAGGGATTGCCCTTTCCACCCCATGAGTACGAGTGTCCCTCGAAAATCAACTTATTATCAAAATTAGATTTTAAGGAATGTTTCTTGAAGTATGTCAAGTCCGTGGCAAAATTTAAGCCTGAAGCAATCACGAGCACATCTGGATTGGCCTGGTGAACCTGTGCTGCTGCTTCCATGATGTAATGATCAAACCAGAGAGTTGCATTTTGATTCTTGCCGCGGGGTTCGTTGCGCAATCCAATGCTGATGAGCTACAATAACATGATTCATTGGTTAATTATCTACACTGATCTAAATCTTGATGGCATTATCAAACCAAAAAGATCTTTTATTTATATAAAAGATACAGAGAACCGTTTCCTCATCGCCTTCAAAAGATCTGAGCGTGATTTAAGAAGGAATTTGGAAAGTTCAATTAGAATACCTGACTTTTTCCCTTAAAGCGCTGGGCTACCAATTTGAGGCCTTCTATCCACTCCTCAGGATCAAAGTGGGGATCATTTGGGAAGCCATTTTCATCATCATTGCTGCAGCACCAAATTGGCTCGCTTATATGGTTATCAGCATCAATCATTATACCATAAGACCCAAGAACATCAACAACAGCTTCATAGGCCTGAGGGACAGTCATTTTTAGCACAAAAGGGTTGTGCTTGATCACTCCAGCCTTAGCTTTCTTCAGGTTTAGACGATCAAAGGATTCCTCAATTGTAAGATTTGCATATCTAGTGAACATGTGTATAGAAAATGTGAAACGAATGCAATTGTAATTGTTCTTTACAATTTCAGATGCAATGAATGGCAAGGGTTGCTTATCAAGACCTTCTGCCAACATTGGAAAAACATGGGCTGGCCAATTAGCACAGTGTAGCTTCACTCTTTCTCCTGTTCTTTCATCAACAAGCCATCTACCTTGGGTTTTCAACGGAAGAGAATAACATGGGACTGCATAAAGAATAAAGCTAAACAGGAGAATGGCTTGAAAATTCTTGCCTAGCATCTTCATCGCTAAAACCCTCCAAAGCTCAACTACCTAAGAGAACCAGTATTATTTGTCTAATCACCTAGCACATTTATATACTAGCCAAGAGATAAGAACATTTGTTGATTTAAGACCAGATGGGATTCTAATCTGGATATATGACAGTTTTGAGCTCGTCCTCAGCCTCTAAAAGATAGGCGTCCACCAACCAATCAGAAAGCATTGAAGGCAAACGGTTCCTTGATTACATGTAGCTGCAAAGGTATATGCCAGCCTGCAAAACACATCAGTTTCTTTTTTGGATAATTTTATCCACTCTTTCCATCGTACGAGTAAATAAGATGGAAAAACAAGAGAAATCCTCTTGTAATTAGATTTTGTGAGGATTTTGGATAGGAATTAGGTAACCGACTAATTTGAAATTCGAAGCTTAGTTAGGTGGAATTAAGTTCGTTTTACAAGTAGTAATTTGGTGAATGATAATGCAATTTTCTCCTTAATAATCGAGTCTCAAATTTGCATAACAGATTGGATTCCCAAAATAGCAGTCTATTTACAGAAACGAGGACCAAAACTAAAAGCATGCAGCATTGAAAAGTCATTAACACTTGACTTAAGGATCCCACCTAAACAACAAACACCACTTCACACATTTCTTAACACAAGCTTGAACCATTGGCTTGTTGGATCATCCTTCCAGTCAGCGTGTGGCGACTCCCACGCCTTTTAAGCGTGTGAGCTGGTTTTTGTGGTGATGTTCGATACGTCGCAGTATCCCTTTATGTCTGAGCGGCCTGTGTGGCTAGAGGAGCTCTAATTTGGCATTTGTTTTTTTTATTCTTTTCCATCTCCTCATGGATTTCTATATTTGATCCTCCAAATCTTTACATCAACCATTTAATTTATTTTTCATTTATATTTGATTTATATTTTTTTATTACTATTTATTTTATTTAAAATAATTTATAAAATTATTAAAATTCTCAACTTCATCCCCCTTTAATTCTTTCAATGTTTAAATTTGGCTTCAAAAAAGAATCGATCCTTCCTATGTAGATTGAGAGGGGGTAACGAACGTTACCCCCTCTCAAACAGTAGGGATCGAAGCATAAAAGGTGCTAAAATGTTGCTACCCCCTCTCAAACAGTAGGGATCGAAGCACAAAAGGTGCTAAAATGTTGCGTTTAGCATAATTTCACATAGTGCGTTTAGCATTATTCCAAATGAAGAAAACCTAAAGCCAAATGACGCCTTTTCACATTGATTGAAGGAAAGGAAAAATTTTGTTATTGAAAGAAAAACGAAAATGACGTCGTTTTGTTCCTAGAATCTGCAGAAATCTGGGTAACTTAAACATATATGGAAGGCTACCACTTTTTTCCCTCTTTTCAACCCAATCCTAGCTACCAATTGATCCTCCTAGTAAACAAAAAACACCTTCCCATAATCTTGAGCGTATTGTCCACGATCTTGAATAAGAAATCACATTTTCTACCCTGATTCTCTCCCCATGGATCCAGCAAAAAAGGGTTAGTAGCCAGCATTTAAGCCAGTTCCAGTCTAGAATTTCGAGTGGTAATTTCGAGTCAATGTTTAATATATTCTATGATCAGACTAATCAAATAACATATACATTGTAAAAAATATGAAAAGGAAACTTTGAAGTAAAATATTAAACAAACTTTTAGAGTAAAGTTCGTTTATGCTTAACTTAGTAAGTCAGCTAATCAAGATAGAAAACATACTGAATTCATATTGAGGAGATATATTTATTTTCAAGTTATTTTTGGATTATTTACTAGTTTTGTCCAATTTATTTTATTAGATTTATTTAGCAATTATATAAATAGTTGATGTTTTATTCTTGATTTTTTTAAAAAAAATAATTGGATGTTTTTAATAATTTAAAAAATTTAAAAGCTCTAATTCTTTAGTTTTCATACAAATACTTTTGCAAGTCAATCAGTCAATGACAGTTTTTCTAATAATGTACAAGAGAGAGCACAAGGAAATTTCCTCCGTAAATTGCTTTAGGAAATTTCGAGCAGCAAATGCTTAGCAAGTCAGTCAATCAACGATAGTTTTTCAATTCATGTACATGAGAAAGCGCCAGGAAATTTCCTTTGTAATTTACTAGAAATTCTGAGTGAAATTTCCGGTCAATGCAGTTGTATTATCTTTGGTTTTCTTTATTTAGGTTTTCTTCATTTATTACTATTTATTTTTCCAATAGAGTATTTGAGAGGGGGTAACGTCACCCCACTCAACTCTATGTAGATTCGCCATCGCACATTTGTTAAAAGAAGCTCGAACCATTGGCTTGTTGAATCATGCTTGCAGTTAGGATCATCTCAGACATAAAAGCACTTCCTATTGATAATTTTCTTGGAAGATTCCATGGGGAAGCACAAAAATCCTCCCTTGTCATCTTCGGCAGCCGACTGAAGTTTAGAAAGTGAAGCCCAACTGTTTGTGGGCTTAAGCAGTCAGTAGATAGAATTGATGCAAGCCCATAGCCCACAGTTTTGAGGCAAAAACCACCATTATTTCGATCCGTCAACCATTTTCACCCCTGTAGCAAACATACCCCCGAGGCAAATGTATTTGCTTCAGCCAAAGACATTTTCAACGTATTGGATGTAACATGCATGGCATAGATGCCGCATGATGTAGATCCCTTGAAGGACATCTATAAAAATAATTTTTCATCAAATTTGCAACATTCTATACATAAGCTGTAACGTTTTTCACAATATCTCTGGTTTGAAAAAAAAAAAAAAAACACTCCTAGACATAATCTTCATATCCTTTGTAATCCCAACTGTTTTTAATGAATGTATATGATTTACCTAGAAAAAATTATTTGGGTTGTTTGGGCCTCGACATGGGAAACAGTTGCCTAAACTTGGCTTGAGCGACCAGATCTACTGGTTGACTACTAATTTTAATATACAGCACATATAGTTTTTATGTCTCGTACTCAAACTTTTTGCAAGATAAATATTGTTTTTTTATCACTAATAACTACATTTATGCTACGCCTACCAACCTATATAAACACGAGTGAAAATAAATACACTATATCACATTGACATGGATTATATTCTTCTTCAATCATGTACTAGACACAAAACTCATGACACAACATAACACTAACCAATAAGAGACCTTGATTGGTCAATGACATGACTTCTTTTTCAATGAAGAAATTACAAGTCTTTGTGTATAAATACATCCAGTCATTGGATCAAAGAGAGGACTTTTTTTCTTTTCTAGCATACCAAGTCCATAATCTCGCAACACTTAGATATGCTTCCTTGCACCTTCCATATTTTTTTTTCTTGTCCATTATTTTCTCTACATATACAAGTAATAACTTAAGTATCGGAGTGTTACATGTTCCAATAGAGAATTGATTTTACAGTAACCACTCATTAGTCCGAGAAAATTAATTTTTCAATGTGTCACGACATCATTAATATATATCATATGATAAGAAAAATATTGCACCTTATATAAAAACAAAAACACATTAATGTCTTGAGAACATCAGTACATATATTTTACTGAATTACATTGTCACAGTTAATTCATTAATCAGCTAGCAAGTTTCACGATAACATATTCTGTAAAATCCCATGATTCAGACAACCATGTTGTAAGGTGTAATCGTTTGATTGAAAGAATATGCTTGGTTTTCAAGTTTCTGCTCAAATGTTTTCAAGCCTGACCTTCATCTCTTCTCTTCCTTATTAACTGCGGGGAGCTACAAGATAGGTCGTTTGGTGCTAAGGAACTCAAGTTGTTGAAGCTATTTTCAGTACTTCTTTGACAGGGTAAGATTTCTATGTGTTCTTTATAAAGACATGAATTTTAGGTTTTTTTTTTCATTTGTATGGTATTATGTTCTGTTAATCATGTTGAGTAGGTCGCTTAATTGAGTTAGTAGAACTAACATTGATGTAACCCAGTTCTTTTGATGAGGGAGAGTTTCCCCGGGTTTCAGATTTTGAGGTTTGGAATATTTAAAATAGAGTTTCCGCCTCTTTTATGTTTTTCTGAGTTGTTTCCATTTTTTAACTCATAGTTATTTACTATTGCAATCTTCTCTTTTACAAATCTTCGTGCTTGATTATGTGTTATTGACTGTATTTTGATGGCCTATCGAAATGGTTATCAAGCAGAACATTAAGTTATGTGACCCAAGCACATCAATTGCAGTAGAAGAGTCTTGCGTAACAGAAAATGATTGTTATTGGCTTTTGCTGCTTCGGCTTACGTCAGGTTCAAACGATCAGAAGATTGTGCTAAAGTAAGCTTGGCACATTGAGCACGAGTGAACATGAATGTTGCCCATGTAACACGAATACAATTATATTTGTTTTTAACAATTTGAGCTGCAATAATTTAAGGATTGCTTGTCAAGACCCTTAGCGAGCAGTGGTCCAACGTGGGAAGGCCAACTGGCACAGGCTAGCTTCACCCTTTCACCTTCTGTTTCATCAACAAGCGTTTTGCCTAGCATCTTCATTTATAAGATGGCAACCTTAAGACTAAATTAGCCGGGGAGCCAGAAATAGCAAATATCTTCAAAGTAAACAAAAGAGAGAAAGTAAACAGCAAAACTGCCGAGGAGGGTGTCTTGAGGAAAGACAGATTGATATGCAAGGTAAAACAAAAAATGTTGCCAAGTTGGTTTAGAAATCATCCATAGAAGATTAGATTCTAATTCAAGTAATGTCTACAACTGGCATACAAGGAAATAGGAAATTCAAACTTTACAGGAGATGTTTGCCGAACAAGATGCTTTCCTGCTTCACCTCGCAAGCATGCAAGATTACGAGGGCCACAATAGACAGACCACAGACATGCACCAAACCAACTTCATGCCAACAATTCAAACCAAGTTTCTGTCTTTTTTTTCCTTAATTTCCTTGTTCCTAGGAACTTGAAAAGGAAGGTCATTGAAGATGAGAACTCTTTAGTATTCTTTAAAACAACCAAGCGGGAAAGAAACATATTATTATATAAAAAGAAGAAGAAGAAGAAGAAGAAATAGAAACATATTGAGAATCCCTGTAATAAGGTACCACATCTTGCATCATTGACAAGCAAGTCAAGAAATGTCATCCACTAACCCCGGCCAAAAGAGTAGCCCCTACTCTGTCATCCAAAAATGAGAGGAAAATCCGAAAAAGAAATGAAAGGGAAAAAATTGTGGCGACTCCCAGATTAAAATTCTAACATGCTGCGAGAATCCTGCTCGTCAATGCTCCATTTTGCACCGTGATAAACTTGCAAACAACAGGTGGTTGCTCTCAGTCTCACGGTGATTATTTTGATTTCTTGTCAGAAGCCCTGCCTCCAGAAATCTTAACGACAGGTAGTTCTTTTGACTGAACAAGCTTCAAAGCTGGATGTACCTTGAGGTCTCCCATGAGCAACTTTTGGCCCACGTCCAATTCACTGAGATCCACATCAATAAATGGAGGAATTAAATCGGCAGGGCAAACGAACTTCACAGTCCTCTTAATAGTATTTAAATAAGCACCTGCCAAATTTGTCAAGTGACCATATAATTAATTTGGAAGACAAGTGAAAATCAATGTTTCTGTGCACAAAACAAATTCAAAGTGAAAAATGAGGGAATGCTTCTAATTATAAATTATGCAGCAGTGGAGGGGGTATTTTCACCGGAGACTAAGACTTTATAAACATCCCTACTAGAGATGACAATTTCATCAGAACTCAATGGATACCCATCCAAACCGACCCAAATAGGTGAGTTTTTTTAGATAGTTACCTTACCTAATGAATAACGGATAGGATATAGATATTGTCAAACTCGACCAAACCTAACCCAAGATATAAATTTGTATTATATAGATATATTTGTAGAACGTTTATATATATATTACTATTTTATTTTATGTTGAATAATAAATGATACTAAAATAATGAATACTCGTATGAATATCCAAAACCTGATGGATACAGTATGGATATCTAAATTTCTTATCTGTTGGTAATGGATAGGGTATGGAAACCATTGTCATCCCTAATTCCTAGGGTAGGAAACAATAGGACAATTTACTAGCTATTATCGGGTAGCTTGGTCCTGTGAAAAGGTTCTCACATGATGCATGTGCGACACTCTTCCTGCTAATGACTATTAAATGAGTATCATGGTTTATGGTCAAGAGACATCTTTTTTTCCTCTTTCAACTGAAACTTGGGAAAGCACTGCATTCATATAACTACTGTGGCTGCCAGCCAATCAATGAGATGTATAATGATGCAAAATGCTGTGCCCAACCATTTTAGACTGCTAGATGTATAGCTCGGAAACAGCAGCCCCATGAAGTAATAGGAGATGCCAATACAGAAGAGTACAACAACTACATGGAAATCTGTAAGAGAAGCACTTCGATCCTAGAATATCTTATTAACTTTGCATCAATTAAGAGTATGGTTGCAAATTTTATCAACTTGAACATTGGTTATCTCATCCATGTGCTTGATAGGTATGAATAACAAGTTTAGGAACATGGTGCAAGTGCCAAATTTACTGAGAAGCAGGTGTACATGCATCAAGCTTAAGTCCTTGTCTTGCATGTAACTGGCACATGGAGGTGCCAAATTCACAAAGAGAGGCAGGACTCATCCTCGAGCAATCTGATGCTGAATAGTTGGAAGTTACTCTGACAGAAGAACTGGATTCAAATTTAGTTCACCGCTAAATATGAGAAGCCAATAGATCTACAGAAGATATTCTATAATATTTTTTCTGTTTTAACTTCTGCTAGATAGCATTACAGAAATCTACAACCCTAGTCTCAGGATTCCTAAGCTGATTGTTGCTCATCATGCATAATAGCGAGCCTTTTATGGGGAGAAAAACAAAAACATTTCACATACATGTCAGAAAAGGAACATGATCAATCAAGGAGTTCGATGCTCTTAAATGGTTAAACCTATTAAGACATGCAAAAAACTGTTAAACAATTTTAAGTATATACATAACAAGATATATCAACAATATGCATTCCTGAAACCAAGACAGTTGACATTCATATGCACAATAAGCAAACCCAGATTTTTTACAAATAAAACCCAAAGAAGATGTGCAGTGTGGTTATTATGAAATTTCATCAAGAGAATGGATGACCTAATTGACAAATAAACCATTATACTGCAAAATGAACAAGTGATTAACCTTTCCTTAGTCCAGGAGATATGTCTTCTCCTCTGAAAACAAGCGGGATATCGACCTTCAACAAGGCATGAGAAGGTGCCCTTATAAAGGTCACATTAAGCGGCTCATCTGTTCCGGCATGCAGATGTACCTGACACAGTTCAACAAAGCATCAGTTCCAGATAAACAACTGTCTAACCTCTCTCAAGAACAAACAAGAGAAAAAAAAATTAACACCAACAATTCCTAGTCAGCTCTTCATCATTTAATCCTCTCAGTACCTCAGTTCACTGAATCTCGTTCATTACACTGAATCTCTATGCAACCTAACGCAAAATTTCTCCACCTTTATTAATTCACAAAAAAGAAATTTTCAATTTCTTTATATTCAAAGCACAATTAACACCAACACTATCTTTCTATGCAACCTAACACAAAATTTCTCCACCTTTGTTAATTCACAAAAAGAAAATTCAATTTCTTTATATTCTAAACAAAATTAATACCAACACCCAACATTAAGCAATCAATTAAACATACCAATCCATGCAAAGACTAGACATTTTCAACACTCTCACCGAAGCTCTTCACTGCATTGTAGCACTTCCTCTTAAAAAACCCGAATTTCAAATTTTCTTATATTAAAAACAAAAATAGCAACAGCCCGCAAAATAAAAAAAGGGAACTAAACATACCGCTTTCGGCAAGACTCGAACTTTTTCTATAACCTCATCAGACTCGAACTGAGGCCTGACATCAAGCTCAAAAAGCCTGGACAAAAAGAAGGGTCTACCAAGCTCATTGACCAAGTTCCTAATTCGATTTTTTTTCACTGAAATCAGCCTTTTATTACCGCCATGATGTCCATCTTCTTGTTCAAAAACGATACTTGGTACTCTCCCCGCTTTTCGCTCTTTTGCTGACACATTTTTGCCTGAATCTGAGCGCGGGATTGCGAATATTGTTTCTAATGGGCCAGGTTCTGGTAATCCATCGAGTAGGGTGGTTTGGATTGAGGGTGGTTCTTCGATTATAGCAGCGGCAGCTTGAGAGAAGAAGCAGTGGTTGTGGTGGCGGTGGAGGGTTTTGGTGGTGAGTGTTAGACGTTGGAATCTATACATAGTGAGAGAGTGAAGTGGGGTTTTAACGGAGGTTTTGTGGGTTTTGGAAAAGAGAAGGCTTTTGCAGAGGAGAGTGGCGGCGGTGTGGTTCAGTGGGAGAAATGTCGACGGTTCGGTTCTGAGTTTGGGTAAAATGGGCTGGGGAGCGAAACGGCAGCATATTGAATAAGAACCTAATCTGTATTTTTCATTTTTAGCTAGAATGCTAAGACCACAATCCACATCTCAGAGTACATTTTCTCTTCTAATTATAACTCGATAATTGGCCGTGTTGATCGGATAATTTTTTTAATGCAAAAAAAGTATTTAAACATTGTTATCTTATTTTTAAATGGAAAAAAAATATAAATTTAAAATATGATATGCATTGAATGATTTTTTTAAAACATTGATGTGGTAATATATTGGATATTATTTTTTTTTTCAAATATTAAAATGACTTTAATTAAGTTAATTTGTTAAATTTACGATCTATGTTATGAAACTGTCATAAACTTTTAGAAAGTAAATCAAAATAAATTATGAAAATTAATTTTTAATCAATCTAATATTAAAGTGTAAAATTGAAAAACAAATTAAATTAAAAAAGGGATAAAAAAACTACATGATTTAACTAGGGTTAACCTGTCAAACTTGTAACATTGTTTATAAGATTGAGATAACTTCATAGAAAGCAGATAAAAAAAGATTATAAAACTCAATTTTCAACTAATCCCATTGTTGAATGATGAAATAGAAAAAAATCAATAAAAAAAGAACTAAAAAAACTCAAGTCAACCTAGGCTAACTTATTAAACTTGCAACCTGTATCATGAGATTATAATAACTTTATAAAAAAATAAATAAAAAAATTATGAAGTTTTATTTTCAACAAATCCAATGTTAAAGGCTGAAATTGAGGGGAAAAAACTAAATTCATGAGACAATGATAACTCCATTTTAAGTAAATTAAAAAAAAATACGAAACTCAATTCTTAAACAACTTGATATTAAATGATAAAATTAAAATAATAAAGAAGAAGATTGAGTTGTTGGTGGTCGAAATTAAAAAAAAATATTTAATTAAAAAAGGACTTAAAACAAACCAAGTCCACTTCTATTTTTTATTTTTTTTAGTTTTTTTAAAATTAGGTTCAAAAAGTAAAAGCTCACTTGTGAGTTTGGACATGAGATTGAGATAATCTCATAAGGAGCAAATAAAAAAAAATATAAAGCCTAATTAAAAAAGAACCTAAAAAATGAATAGTTAGCCCAACTTCTAATAGATTTAATGTTAAAGGTTGAAATAAAAAAAAATACATGAGACTAATATATAACCTGATAAAAAAAATTCAAAAAAACATTACGAGGCATAATTTTCAAAACAATTAATATTAAATAAAAAAAATTTTAAAAATTCAAATAAAAAAATAAAGGTTGGATTGTTCAAATATGAAATTGACAATAAAAAACACAAAACAATATTATAATGAATAATATTTTGTCAGTATGGCTACAATGATTTAACCACACCTTTTAGTACTATAAGAAACTCTAAATGTTATGGCAAAGTCACTGTAGCCAAAAACATTATTCACACCCTTACAATCTAGACTTACTGTTCCAATTTTTCTCTCTTATTACATCTTAGTCCTTGAGTTTTATTTTTGGCTAATTGCATCCTTTTGGAGCTAAATTAAAGCCATCGCTTCAAGTTTGTTAAGTAACGGCAAAAAAAGGGATTGAAGTGAAAAAAAATAGATGAAATGGATGGCAATTTAAAAAATAACATGAAACTTCATTGTGCTCCTCATACTTTTCAAATTATAAATTATTTGGTCATTTAAATTTTTAAAAATATAATTTTAATCCAAAATTTTTTTTATTTTATTTTTAGGACTCTTGTATGAGAAAGGTTAAAGAGAGTGGTAGGATTTCAATGAAAAATAGAGAAACTCTAGAAGTTGTGACAAAATCATTGTAGCCAAAAACATTATTCACACTCTTACAATGCGGACTCACTATGCTTTTTTTTTTTTCATTTTAATTCTCAAACTTTATTTTTTTAGCCAATTGCATCCATTTAGGGTCAAGTTGGAGCCTAACTACTTCAAGTTGTTAAGCGATAATAAAATTGAAAGAAAACGGGTTGAAGTAAGAAAAATTGAGGAAATGGATGATAATATAAGAAATAATATGGAAAGTCTATTCATAATTCAACCATTAACATTTATATAAAAAAAATTATCAAAAAACTTAAATAGCCAATAAAAAAAAGTCATGGACTTGCTAAAAATGCTTTATGAGTGGGATTGATGAAAGCTTACACGCCTGGACATTTATATATATATATTTTATAAGGTTTCTACCCTTTAAAAAAAAATAAAAAAAATAAAGAGGTCTTTTAAAAAGATTTAATTGCCTTCATTGGGATTCAAACCCACAACATCTACTCATGTCCTGTGCCTTCAACCAATTAGCTACGATATAAACTTGTTAATCAAACGTTTAAAATAATAGTTGGTTAATTATATATATATGAACAATTATAGTAAACTGTAATGAGGGATGACAGGTTCGCAAAAATCTAGAGAAACGTCGTCGTAACTC
>Ga0307517_10008489_pt1 | contig 14740 bp, 5 predicted proteins | sample 23_EM_MG_FD_194515 | JGI IMG/M metagenome (GOLD analysis project Ga0307517, IMG submission 194515) | Populus trichocarpa ectomycorrhiza microbial communities from riparian zone in the Pacific Northwest, United States - 23_EM | ecosystem: Host-associated > Plants > Roots > Unclassified | place... | reverse complement strand
TTTCCATGAACAATACTTTGATCTATCAATTATGCTTGAAGATTCTACGATTAGATGTTTAGATATGATCTGAAATTCCGCTTAATGCATCTAATTTTTCAATAAAACCAACAGCCGTTAAAAAAAAAAAAAAAACTAAACAGCCCTTCTCTCCCGCGGCTTGCCTTCCTCCTCCCTCTCTAATACTCTAGAGATCTCTCCTCTTTCAGTCTAAAGAAGGACGCCGGCCAGACGTCACCCTCTTAACTCATTGTCACTGGTCATCCATCAGCCCGCCACTATGTATTATTTTCTTTATCAGCTGGAAAATCAAAAGGGATGGAAAGAGCGAATGATTGGAGGGCGCGTGTGTTGTTGGAAAACAAAGAAGGAAAGAACACTTGTCTTTTTTAATTATTTTTTTTTGTATTTTTTTTATAAAAAAAGACCAATGAATCTGCTAGATGGACAAAGGGCACATGTTGTTTGTTTGTTTGATGCATGGCGAGTTTACATGTAAAATTTTATGGTGTTCGTCTAATAATCACTCACGTCCTTTTAATTATTTTCTTGATATATTTTTTTAAAAAAAATTATTGCAAGCACTTAGAAAATAAAATTTATAACCTACTAAAATTGAAAATAATATATTCAGTTAATATTTCTCTTTTCTACTTGTAATCATCTTTAAAAAAAAAATTCAAAAAAATAATTAATTTGATATTATTAATTACTTGTCGAGTATCATAACATTTTTCGGCAACAAATATTAATTAATTATTTTGGTTTAGTTTGAGTGTTTTGAGTTTTAAAATAGCTATTCATGGTAATATTTCTCTCTTTTTTTTCTTTATCCGTAATAATTGTATATACAAACAAGATTTTTATTGTATATTTTTCTAATACTCTCAACGTGACATGTAAACTCATTTTAATTTCTATATTCAGAAAACAATGATTGACATGTAGAGTTATCCAGTTCAATAAAATTCCTATCCCTGATAAAAACATAAAAATTAAAATTGACTGTTGCTTGCATATACAAATGTCAACGGTGGGGATTATGTGGCGTTGCTTTTTAAATCTAAATTATATGTTCAAAACCCGAAACAGCTGGGTTTCAAGTACGAATTCAGTGAGTTCGTATATTCAAACCCGGACCTAGAATTTTCAAGCCCAAAGCCGAAAACCCACATGCTCACCGAAACACGCACGTATATATAACAGATGGCACCGGATCAGTTGTATATAAAAAAATAGAGAAGAAGAATTAATTTATCTATTAAATTCAATACAGTGTTAAATAATAATAAAAAATTAAATTCAAAGATTTGCATGTCGGAATAAAAATCTTGTACGCGATCATGGATGTATGAATTCTTTTCTCTCTCTTTTTATTGGAGTATATTGAGCTTATAGAAACATTAGTTTCAAACATAAATTTATGACTGAACAAATGGCATTGATTGAAATAAACTCGCCTCCACAAAACTCAAATAGATTTCAACAAAACAGAAATGACAACGTTTTGATCATTAACCGTTGAACAATATCCCCTTTCACTGTATAAATTACCACACCATTTCCATCCCAACATATACACCACTCTCCTAATCATAACTAGACAATCAAATTAGAAAATTGACCACACAAGGTTCTAGCCATGGCAAAGCTCATCATCTTTAATGTCGTTCTCGCATTGTTGATAGTTGTCGCACCAATGGTTCTAGCTGAAGTGGAGCTGAGTCCTTCAGCTGAACCAGGGCTTTACAGCTATGTCGAGCAATGTGTAGCCGTAACAGGAGCGAGATGTGGGGAGGAGATTCTATATGGCTCCTTTATGGGAAAGCCCGTTACTCTTGAATGCTGTCAAAAACTCTTGCTGATGGGGAAGGCATGTGATGATGCATTGATGAGGGTTGTTCTCGAATTTCCAGAATACAAGGGACATGAAGAAGAAGCTCTGGCAGGGAGCAATAAACTCTGGGAAAAGTGTGCTCTAGCCGTGCAAGCTGCCTCACCTTCCCCTTCTGACTAATATAATACACACACACGTATAAGCTTGAAGGGTTGGGTATTTCATTTATGGGCTTCAAATCCAATTCAACTTGAAGAATTACTCTAATACAACATGGTATGTGCGTATAAAGGAAATTGAACACAGCACTGCCCAGTTAGAACGTATGTCCTTTTTTTTTTTTCTCTTCTCTTTTTGCAAAACAGATGATGTTACTGGCTTGTTTGTATTGGTTATTGCGTTTTGTTGGTGAGTCAAGTTTCCCTTCGACACGGAAAGGTTTTATTTTCGATCAGCAAATGACAAAAAAAAAAAGAGTTTATCTTATTAATGACAGCTCTTGTTGTTAGGTAGAACATGGGTTTCCAAAACCCAATAAACTTCTTATTCGTGGAGTTATAATAAAAAGCTACTAGATAAATACAATTTTAACATATTTATTAAAATAATTTAAAATTTGTAATAATGTTTGTTTTTTAAAATATTTTTTTATTTAGAAATATATTAAAATAATATATTTTTATTTTTAAAAAAATATTTTTGATATTATCACAACAAATCAATCTAACTTTTTTTAAAAAAATTAAATTTTAAACAAACTCTATTTATACTACAATCCCAATACGGATACTCACAACACACATGTTTGCATTAGATAACGATAATATTTTGCCCTCAGCATCCCCTAACAGTATCAACAAACAATATGTACTGGGTCCTAATGAATATAACTTAATTAGTTAGTTTCTGAGTTTGTTTCTTAGAGGTAACTAGTTTGAGTCTCATAAATCTCAGGATTATTAGAAATTTGCATAATCGTTAATTCCAGTACTCGTGCGATGAAAAATTCATATTAATAATAATAAAAAATAATAATAACATCTAACGAGGCACTAATCTTGCCCGTGAATAAATCACGAACACAGTACTTGATGTCATAACTACAAGATATTGCCTGTCTTTATCAAATCCAGTTAAATAATTTACTGTTGACTATCACTAATAATCGTGCGAGCCACTGGCTGTTGCTGAGAGCCTTCGTGATTAATATTATTCCTTTCCCTGAAGATAGAGTTAAATACAATATAACTCCATTTTTGTATTTTAAAGAAACCAAGACATTATTTTTTCTGTTTTCAAGAATTATATAATTATAGTTTTTAATTTTATTGTGAATTTAGATTTAACAGTTATTTTCAAATGTATTTTTTACTTAAAGATTATTCAAATTATTTTTTTAGATTTTTTTTTATTTTTAATATAAATATCAATTTGAAGTTGTTTTTTGAAAAAACACATTTAAAATACATATAAAATTAAAATTATTATACCCTTAAACACTCAATTAAAAAATTAAAGATAGGAGGTAAGATTGGAAGTTTTTGATAGAAAAGAAAGCATTTTTGGAATAAAAACTCCTAAAATGAGAATGTTGAGCCCTAATCAAATGATTATTTTTTTATATTATTTTTTAGGTAGTTAAAGGATTATTAAATGGTTTCTGATCATGCAATTATTTCTTTGGTGGGGGTTTTATTTTTCAGGGAATCAAAGAATGGCAGGTGCTGGTAAGCGAAGCAATTTTTATTGGCAGATGGGTTGGTGTTCAATGCCTCTCTTGATTGGCTCAGTCTCCTTTTAAGGATGAGGCACCCTTTATTAAGGATCAGGCACCCTCATAAATAAATCCATTTTCTTTCCTACCTTCTTTCTTTCTTATCAATGGCATCAGCACCAAATAATGAAATCGCCCTCAAATTCAGGTTCTTTCAGGTCTACAAAGACGGCCGTGTTGAATTATTCTATCCACACAACAAAAAGATCCCACCGTCCGATGATCCAGTCACTGGAGTCCAGTCCAAAGATGTTATCATCTCATCTGAACCTCAAGTCTCTGCCCGTATTTTCTTGCCAAAACTCAAAAACCCTAACCAAAAACTCCCCCTCTTACTATACATCCACGGAGGTGGATTCTCAATGAAATCTGCCTCTTCTCCTGCCTACCACAAGCTGTGCAACCAAGTTGCTGGTGAGGCCGACTTTATAGTTGTCTCTGTGGAGTATGGTCTCTTTCCTACCCGACCCATACCTGCATGCTATGAGGATTCGTGGGCTGTGCTCCAGTGGGTGGCATCACATGTTAATGGGAATGGACACGACCCATGGCTGAATGATCATGCTGATCTTGGGAAAGTTTTTATTGGGGGGGATAGTGCTGGAGGTAACATATCGCATACTTTGGCTTTTCGGGTCGGGTCAATCGGGTTGCCCCGAGGGGTGAAGGTTGTGGGGGTGGTTATGGTGCATCCCTTCTTTGGGGGTACCAAGGATGATGAGATGTGGTTGTACATGTGCCCCACTAATAGTGGGCTGAATGATCCTAGGATGAATCCGGGTGTAGAGGATCTTGCTAGACTTGGGTGTGAGAGGATGTTGATCTTTGTAGCTGAGAAAGATTATTTGACTGTTGCAGCTAAGAATTATTATGAGAAGTTGAGAAGGAGTGGATGGAAGGGAACTGTTGAACTTGTCGAGAATGAAAAGGAAGACCACTGCTTCCATTTGCTTGATCTTGATGGTGACAAGGCTCAGGAAATGAGGTATAAGTTTGTTTCGTTTCTCAAACAAGACCAGTTCAATCTTTTGTAAAACTTTGTTGTCTATTGTCTTTGTAATGAAAGTTTGTACTCTCTTTTCATTTTATAATTTCATACAACATCCTTAATTACAGTTTATATAATTGATTTAATCCATGTAAAACTAAGGTTATATCTGCTGTCCATCCATATTTAAAAAAACATATAAATAAAAAATGATGTTATTCACAATCCATTGGTTGTTTTGTTTTAAAATGGGTTTTAATTTCAAAATAATTTTTTTAAAAAATTAATTTATATCCGGAAACAGGGTTTCAAGAATTGATTTTTTTTAGTGCACTGGTTCCAAGAGATGGTAACAAACATCAACAAAAATCAAATTCTTGAAATAAAAAGTAGAGCAAAATCTTGATGCGCAGAGAGCCTTCCAAGTGGGTGGTTATTTTATGGTTCAAGGAGACCGCGTGAAGTAGCCGAGGGGGTTTGGAATTCAATTAGAAAGGTGCACAGCTCAGAACAGCACAAATACACCAGTGACCCAATCCACCAGAAAAAAACGACCCGAAACAACGAGTCGGCCCATGCTAAAAACGAAACAGTAAAGACCAGCCCCACAAATCTTATTTATATAAGCTGGGTATGCGGCCCGGCCCACATAGATGGAAATGGATCCGGATTGGCTTAATAATATTTCAGAAAGATTCATCTTAGGAGTTTGTGCCGGGATTGTTTGTTTCCATCGCTCAACAATCAAAGCTTTGTCCCTTCCTCCAACGGATCACTATTCACTACTGGACAAGTATAGGTTCGGTGATATCTCGTATCCACACATTTTTTATACGGTTTTCTTTTTTTCCTTCTACACCACCACCTTGCAATTACTTAACTACTACTCTTTATTTATTTTTATATATAAATATTGGATGGAAAAAAGAAGGATAATCTTTTTATTTTTCATTTGATACTTCTGGTCTGTTATGTTCTCTATATATTGACGTTCCAACTCCCAAAGCAATGTATCTTTATTGCTGCTGCTTTAAGCTTTCTCTCCTCAAATGGGCAGCAATGAAAGCAGCAATGAAATAGATCGTAAATTCCGATTCTTGACAGCATACAAAGATGGGCGGGTCGAAATACACTACCCGACCCAAAAAATCCCTCCATCTAACGACCCAAATACCGGGGTCCAATCCAAAGATGTTACAATTTCAACCGAACCACCTGTATCCGCCCGAATTTACTTACCTAAAATCCTTGACCCGACCAAGAAAGTCCCAGTCCTCTACTACATTCATGGTGGTGGCTTTTGCTTTGAGTCTGCCTTTTCACCACTTTTTCACAGCCATTTAATGGCATTGGTTGCTGAAGCCAATGTCATTGCCGTGTCGCTTGAGTACGGGCTATGGCCGGAGCGGCCCTTGCCCGGAAGTTATGTGGATGCTTGGGCGGGGCTCAAATGGATAGCATCACATGTCAAGGGAAATGGGCCTGAGCCATGGTTGAATGACAATGCGGACTTTAGTAGGTTTTTTATGGGCGGGGATAGTGGTGGAGCTAATATGTCCAATTTCCTGGCAGTTCAGATCGGGTCATACGGGTTGCCTGGGGTGAGGCTTATTGGAATGATCATGGTGCACCCGTTTTTTGGTGGTATGGAGGATGACGAAATGTGGATGTTTATGTATCCAACAAACTGTGGGAAGCAAGACCCTAAGCTAAAGCCGCCACCAGAGGATTTGGCGAAGTTAGGGTGCGAGAAGGTGTTGGTGTTTCTTGCCGAGAAGGATCATCTAAGAGAAGTAGGTGGGATCTTTTACGAGGACTTGAAAAGAAGTGGGTATAAAGGGGCTTTGGAGGTTGTGGAACATGAAGGTGTGGCGCATGAGTTCCATCTCTTTGATCCTGCTCATGACAAGTCTCTAAGTTTGGTAAAAAAGTTTGCTTCCTTTCTCAATGAGGTGTAGGTCAAGCTTCTTCTTTTTTCTCTCTCGGGTGTGAGCAGAATATCCTCCTTTCGTTTCCAAGAGTGTTTTTTTTTTCTGCCCTTCATTGTCATGGTCAAGACCCGAGGTCGGGGTGGGTCTTTGAAGTTGTATGGTATTCGATTATAGCGAGCACGACAAGTTTGTTCTAAAATTAATTTGCAACCTCGATAATGTCTTTGCTTCTATTTGAAGGTAAAATTTCAATAAAATGCACCGTCAATTTATGTAGGCAAAATTAAGTTTATTACAAGAGCACCCCCATAACCAATTAATTATAGCAGTGGACATTAATATTTTGTTCCGAGTGAACCTTCAAATGAAATAATTTCTCTGTGACGATGCTGAAGACAAATATTGTTCGACTTTGATCGCAACCAAGAGGAAACTCCGTTCGGGAAGTTCTGGCAAAGCATTGGAGGGAAGGAGTCTACGAGCATTTGTGGCGGTTGAAAGTTCTTACGAGGAAAGTTCAGTTATTTCTTAGAATGTTCAGAATATTATTTTTTTAATCTTTTCTTGGAAAACAAACAAATTTCATTGCTTAGTCGGCCATCAATGCCAACAGTGGTTCGAATTACATGGCGTTTGTTTATATGTAAAATGTTTTTTCTTATTTTTTCATAGTATTTAAATAATTAATGATATAAAAAATATAATAATTATAGATTAATAATAATAATAATATGTTGTTCTTGAGAGTGAGACGGTGGTTAAGGCGATAACTAAAACAATAATGAAAATAATGGTTATGATGATAAGATAATGGTAGATTAATCTTCAAAATATATAATTGCGTAATATTAGTAGTATATTAGTAGTAGATGAGAAGGTGTGCAAGCCTAGTCTAAGCCCATAAACACTTGCCCTTTCCTCTTCTGAGGTTAGGTGCATGGGTCTGAGCTCTGAGACCCATGAAACTTTTTTTTTAATTTGAATTAATTATTATAATGATATTTTAAAAATATTTTATTTTGTCATGTTTTTTAAATGAGATTATACCTTGTAAGCTTATATTTGTGATAATTTTTTTACTAAATTATTTACGTGACTAATATTCAATAAATTATAGAAAAAAGTTATCATTAATATTCAATGGAAATTAAATGGTTTTTTTTATTATGATTTTTATATAATTTTCATTGGTTGATTATTCTTTTATTTTTTTTATATAGCCACGTAAGAAGTATAAGGATTTTTTTTAAGTTGCTTTTTACCTTATTCTGTGTTTTTGCTAAAAAAAACAAACGCTATTGATAGAAAAAAATATATCATTTCATTTAAAAAAATAATAAATAGAGAAATTAGAGTTTTGCCCCTATCAATCCTTGATTAAATTTATTGAGATTTCTGTGAATATTTATTTTAATCATATTATATTTTTATTAAAAAACAATGTTGTTAATAAAAAAATGCATAAATAAAGAATGGGGGATTTGATTTGGAAAAAGACAATTTCTTTTCTTAAAAAAAACTTAAATCTTTCAAACTTTTGGACATATTTATTTTAATCGAGCTTTGAAAATTGTCTCGCAACATGGCGCGGACGTAATCTCTAATTACCCCTGCTGATCCTCACTCCTCTGCAAGTAGAGGCGCTGCCCTTTGTAATTACTTTATGCCACCATCCGTTTGATCTGAAAATTGGAAGCCTCGGACCAGGAGGGTGTAATCGCTGTTTAGGCCTCAATGAAGGAATAGGCCCGAGGGGATGCCTTCAGCGTTGAAAATATATATGGGGGGCCGAAAAGAGAAGCGTCTTCTCCAAAATCCATACTTCCATTTGCTCAATCCCAATTGTGAATATTTATAAAAAGTAAAAAAACAAAAAAAAAATGGCAACTTCAATACCGTGGCTAACTTGTGAGCGCCTATACTCAAAAATTATTTCTCTCAGATTTCAAGATTGAGACCCGAACGAATAGTCTGATTATTTCTCTGTACTTTGTAACTTGTATTGAGGATACTACAAGAACCAGGCAACCTCGTTCGTTGTTATGGTAAAGGAAATATAATGACAAGATGCATATGCCAGCAATTTGGTGGGGTTGCTGCAGCGAAATCATCTAGTGCTTTGAAACGAAAAACTGATTGTTGTAGATTAGTTGAAGACCGTTCTACTTACCACCTCTCCCTGCCTGCTCCCCGCCCACACACACAAACCTTCAAATATATACAGGACCATACGCAAGAGATCATATACACATAATACCAAAGCTACATAGCTAGCACAAGGAGAATGATGGCTTCTGCTATGATCAAAGACGCCACACAAGTTGGGGAAGCCAGCAAATTAGGTCTAGTGGCACTGGCAAAGATTGAAGAGGAAGGAGAAGAGGAGCTCTTTGAAATAGACATTGAGGTTGTTAATAGCATCCCTCCATCCCAGCATAACTGGGAAAATTACCTGACTGCAACTGGCAGTGCCCTTCTTGCCAATTGCTTGGTGCCAATTGCTGATCTTTCCACCGCAGTTCCGATATTATCAAGTATCAACATCGTGAGATTATAAGCATGTATTATTTACTCCATTGTACTGGTTAGATTTATTATTCACTACAACATTGTTTTTGGTAAACACTATTAATAGCAACCAAGATTTTTTTTTCAATCACAAAACAAAAGAAACGAACTGAGAACATCTGTGAGTGAGTGGAATATCCATTTAATTTAAAAATTCGAATGGCACACTAGTTGCTTGTTGTGTGATGCACCTTCGCCTCATACTCTCACTAGCCCAACTTGTAAACTTATCATCGAAGCTTTATTCTGTAAGAGCTTGTTTGACAGTGTAGTTGCGGGTATTTTTCAAATAATTTTTTGTGCTAAAATACATATCAATGATATTTTTTCATTTTTTAAAAATTATTTTTGATATCAGTCCATCAAAACGATTCAAAATATATAAACCATATTAAATTTAAAAAAAAAAAAATTAAATTTTTAAAAACATCAATTCAACAACATTCCCAAACATTACCTGAAAATAAAGTCATTGTAGGCTGTAGCCTCAGTTGATTACAGGAAAGCCCCAGAACACCCAATCCCCTGTTGTCCTCCAGCGAGTGGGTGTGATGAGTCTTTAAATAATTCCATTACTGGTCCCGGAATAGCTATTCCAATCCGGGTTGCCCCAGCGATCTTATCACTGTCGTGGAGAAAGATTTGCTGCAGAACAGGAGTGATGCAAGTTATTGACATTGACGTTAACCCTATCCCCAAAAAAATAAATAAGGACTGGTTTTTATTATGCAAATCCATGTTCATCCTTTTAGAAAAACATTATCTTTACAGCTGTTCATTGTGTACATTCCTTTATCAGTCCCTCAATTTTATTTTTGTTTTGATTTGGTCATCAAACTTCTGTTTCTTCTAATTTGATTCTCAAATGGTTTTTTTTGTTATCCTGGATTTTTTCATTCTCAATGATGTTGGGAAGGGTAGATTAAAACTTGAAAAAAAATATTATTTGATTATATTTTTAGTTTTTAGACCAATTAAAATGTGTTTGGTTGTTAAAAATAGGTTTACAAGGGTAGGATGTGTTTTTCATTTTTTGGATAAAACAACTTGGACCCTCATTTTCTAATCACCAAAGTCATATTCAGTGATTGAAAAAAAAAACAAAAAAACAATGCATCGTCCATTAAAATTTAAGGTGAATAGTATATTTTTCACACAAAAAAAAGCACTCTGAGTTTTAATTTTTTTATCTTATTATTTTTACTTTTTTACTTTTTATATTTAGGTTTGTCTTAAATATACTGATCTAAATTATGTTTAAATAATTATCTAAATATGCTAATATTTTTAAATAATATTAACATATTTTATGGTAATTTTAATAATTGTTTTATGAATAATTATATATAAGCCTAATTTGCATAATTTTCTAACATGTTAATTGGTTTCTGGTCTTTTGGGTTGGACACGTGGTATAACTGGAGGAGAGATTTACGGGGCGTTTGCCATAAGTCATACCTCACGAAAATTCTTCCTCCTCTTCCTTCACTAGCAACGAGTTATTGCTCATAATATTTAAATGTAGTGATAAAGTATCGTCTAGATTAATATTCTCTTGTTATCTTTTTTCTTTATAATCGGAAGTGTTAAAGGCAGATTAACTCCTGGAAGGTTTATATATATAAAATATATATATCATATTATCCCACTACCAGCCAATTTTGGAGTAGGTGAAGTTTACAAGAACCCTGTGGCCTGTGGCTATGGGCGTGCTTCTCAAAAACAGATCAACTCTTTTCAGACACAGTACCATGTCGGCCAGTACTAGTACTGTTACGTTGGTTGTCACATTAATATCTTCTTGAACCGTTTAAAATTATAGTTTTGAAAGTAACAATTTTTTCTAATCAGATTTCCGAATGTTTTTTTTTTTTGAAAAAAAATGACACTTGGTAAGATTATTAGGAAAATGAAAAACTATCTAGGAAATAAAATAGTTTTAACATGTGTTTTTTAATATTAATTTTGCTCGCAGCCGTTATTTTTATTAACAATTATTTAATTATCTTTTTTTTTGTAATAAAATAATTAATAATTTATAACTTGACCTTTTAGTTTGATAAAACTAATCTATTATTTTTCGTGGTTTACGACTAGAGAAAGAATACGAACGACCACGTTTTACCAATAAAATATTATACTTTGGTGTTTAAGGTTGATTTTTACGGGGGATTCCATAAAAGTGGTTTTTGATTTTTAATCATGCTATGAAAATTGGTTTAGGTTTGGATTTTTTTGTCAGGATTAATTTTAAGTCTTTAGGCATATTTGATGCCTCCCTAGGATTTTTTTTTAGTGAAATGATAATGAAATTTAAGTTTTTAGAATCTAGATAAACTATACCTTGATTTTTCAGCAACCAAAGACCACCTCAATTCTTGTTGTTTTTTTCTTAAAAAAAATATTTTATCTTTCTAGAATAAAATAATTTTTAATTAATATTACTACAATAAAATTTAGAAAATCACTGTATTATGTCTTTTTTCTTTCAAATAAAATTTGAGCTTTCATGGTAACATTGTCATTGATTTATAAGAAACTTATAAAAATCTAGTGTGCATATTTTTTTTTCAAAACTTGTTATTTTATGTTTTTTACAATACTAGTAATTATAATATAATTGGTTATAACAGGGAAAAAAAGAAAAAGACAGAATCACGTCCTCGAATGAAGTTTGTAAGCAGGCAGCTATAAGATGTATCTGACGTTTTAAAGTCGAGGACCAACGTTCATGCGCGTTTAAAAAATATTTTTAAAAACATTTAAGGGTTTTTTTTTTAATTTTTTATTTAAAAATACTTTTTTAATATTTGTAAATTATTTTGATGTTATAATATCAAAAATAACTTTTTAAAAATAAAATAAATATTATTTTGATGTATTTTTAAGTAAAAAAATACTTTAAAAAACAACCACGGCCACACTTTCAAATAAAAAACATATTTTTTTATATTATAAAAAATCCTTATATAACAATTTTCTCTTCAAAATAATTACACGACAAACATAAAAAAAAATTAGTATTTTGAAATTTTTACGACTAATATCTACCAGTTAATATCGTATCATATTTTTTTAACAGTAACATTATTTATTATACAACAATATTGATATAAGTATAAAATAAAAGAAATACTATGGCTTGGGTTTTTCCGAAGCAGGGCGGATATGCTCATAATATAATAAAAGTATTAAGAAAAATATCATAAAAAGTTTCTTCGTGTCTGGGTTAGAAATTTATGTAACGATTTTTTTTTTTTGGCAGTTGAAACAATAATTTTAAAATTTAACCTGCCCTTTCAAAGAAGTCGGCTAATCCAAAATTAAATCGGGCTGAATTTAAAAAAAAATAAAAAAATAAAAAACAAGTGTGATTAGTTTGAAAGAATATTAAATTAATATTTATTTTTAATGGTATTGAGATACTTTTAAAAAACAATATATATCAAAATTTATATAAATTATATTATAAGTTCTAATCTAGTAGTTTAAATTTTTAAGTTGAGATGATTTTTTATAAATATTTTTTTTAATAGTGTTTTGAATTCTTAATATTATTTTTTAATTAATAAAACACATGTAAGTTTAAATTTAAAAATTTTATTTAAAAAATTATATAAATTATAAGATCTCACCTGGTAATTTCGTACGTGTCATTGATATTATGCTGTCATATGTTAGAGGTTGACAAAAAATGTTTTGCTGCTGAATTAAATATTAATTAATTATTACGTGTTATTTCGATCTATATAAGGGTAGCCAGCCATCGGATTTTTTTGTCAACTATCTCCCTCAATTTCTTGAAGATAATCATGTTCGATATCCTCGATGTCATCTCTACTGGCTCAACCGAGCCTGACGTTGCCCATGACTTTTCCCCAGTTATGATCATCTACAGAGATGGCAGGGCAAAGAGACTCGTGGGCAATGAAATTGTTCCCCCTTCTCTAGATCCCAAATCAAATGTTCTGTCCAAAGATGTTGTCTACTCACAAGAAGAAAATTTAACTTCTAGACTTTTCCTCCCAAACAACATCAATCCCAACAAAAAGCTCCCTCTTTTACTTTACTTTCATGGCGGAGGCTTTGGCCTTGAGACTCCCTTCTCACCCACGTACCATAGCTATCTCAACACATTAGTTGCAGAGTCTCAAATAATCGCCATCTCAGTTGATTATAGAAGAATCCCAGAACATCCCATCCCCATTCTATATGGCGATTCATGGGCTGCTGTTAAATGGGCTGCATCTCATGCCGATGGGGATGGTCCTGAAGAGTGGCTAAATAGCCATGCTGATTTCAACAAGGTGTTTTTTGCTGGAGATAGTGCTGGTGCTAACATAGCACATCACATGGCCATGAGGTATGGTGAAGAGAGATTAGTCGGAGTTAATCTCATCGGGATTATTCTAGTACATCCTTTCTTCTGGGGCAAAGACCCTATTGCCAACGAAGTTGATGTAGGCGAGACAATACGAGAATTGATGGAGACTATTTGGCGTTGTGCGTGTCCTACAACAAGTGGATGCGATGATCCTTTAATTAATCCGATGAATGATCCAAAATTGCCTAGATTGGGGGGCAACAAGGTGCTTGCTGCTGCTGCTGGGAAAGATGTGTTGAGGGACAGGGGGAGGTTGTATTGTGAGACCTTGAAGAACAATGGATGGGGTGGAATGGTTGAGTTTATGGAGGCCAAAGAAGAGGTTCATGTTTTCCATTTGTCCAACCCTACCTGCGAAAATGCTGTGGCTATGCTTAGAAAAATTGTTTCTTTCATACATGAAGAATAATGACTGGATGCGATTTGTTGCCTCTGATTGTTGTTAGATAGCGCCACTCTTCACATCTTTAATTTGAAGTAACCACAGCTACAATAAAATACACTACCAGTATTTTATTTAATTCAAAATAATATTTACAAATTTAAAAGCGTTTGAATATTAGAAGGTTGGGAACAGTCATGAGCATTTAAAACCATTAACGTTGCCCTTTAAAAATGCCATCTTCAACGACATCCTCAAGGAACCAGATCTTTATGAAATATCAAAGACATTCTGGTCAGCGGAAAAACTCCGGAGATGGCCCTAGATTGCTAGCAAGATAGCAACGGTGGGGGATATTCCGACCGCTGTCATCGGAATGGAGCGGAATTGACAGTCCTAGTTGAGAATCTGATTCCGACTATCAAAAGAAATGATTGCAGACGAGTACCTACACAATGCACATCCACAAAAAAAGGACGACACTTTATTATATTCTTCTGCTAATGAGGGTATTCTAGCTCCACTTTTTCTTATGTTTATTATATTCTGTAGATACAAAAAATTAACGTGTTTTGAGCATTTAATTAGAAATTTAAAGTAACAAATTTTAAAATGATTATTTTATTCTTAAAAGTATACATATATAAGAAAGATTTACAAGAAAAAGAGTAGATTATGCCTAAATATCCATGGCTTTATCTTTCAAAATACAAGTGACTTAAAATATTTTTTTCTTACAAAATCTAAATTGAGTTGGTAGATATTACAAAATTTATGAATAAGTCATTTAATTGATCATGATCCTAAATTCTTTAGATACGGGGAAAAATTGACTGGATTGTTGAGTGAATTTCATCTAGTAAAAGCAATAAATCA
>Ga0307517_10008488_pt1 | contig 14740 bp, 17 predicted proteins | sample 23_EM_MG_FD_194515 | JGI IMG/M metagenome (GOLD analysis project Ga0307517, IMG submission 194515) | Populus trichocarpa ectomycorrhiza microbial communities from riparian zone in the Pacific Northwest, United States - 23_EM | ecosystem: Host-associated > Plants > Roots > Unclassified | place... | reverse complement strand
GTTCTTGTTTTTTCTTTTTGGGTTAATTCTCTTTTTATATAGTCCTTTTTCATACAGTCTTTTTTTGTGTGTTCGAGGGCGAACACATCTTGGAGGGGGGCAGATGTGGCTGTGCCGGGCTGATCCCGATCATCGTAGCATAGCCTGTCGTAGCACATTCTCATCATCACACCACGTCAGACCGTCGCATTCCCGCCCCAGACCCGATCCCAGCTCGAGGTGGTCCCAGACCCCCTCCATCGTCAACCTAAGCAACCCCATAGGCGGTGCAGTGCAAAATCGTGCCGATGCGCTATCTATCCTTCGAGATACACATAAGGTTACACATCCTTGCCTTCTTTGCCTCCATGGGTACCGCTGATTCATAATCCTGCACGCATAGGCTTTGAACGAAATATTTACTTTCCTCAAGTCTGACCCTCCGAATCTCACTGTGGACACAGTGTGCCGTCTTCACTACATTTTGCAAACGTTTCAATGTCAGTACTATGGAAGTGGCATCACCTTAAAATCGACTATACAAATGTATTGATGATCTTTCAGGAACTTGTTCAACAGGCCGATATGGATCCTTTCGCCTTTTCTGCATGGATTAGTCATGTTTTTCTTACTATCCATCCCTTTGAGGCAAGTTTCTTGTCGTGTTTAATCACCCTCCACTTATACTTTGCTCGACTGCATAGGATGGTAATGGACGCTTGTCCAGAATCTTAGCGTCAATACCCTTACTGAAGAATGGACTCCCGCCTCTCTGTATCCCGGCTTTCTACAAACCTGTGTACCATCTACTCCTCAACAACATATGTTTCATCGTCCCTACTCCCTCGTGTCCATGACCGACTGTTACGCAGACAAGAGTCAACCGAGACGGAGACTACCAGAGGTTGATGCAAATGTTATATGATGCAACAAAGGTATCCCTGGACATGTTGGAGGCGATGGTTTGACTTGGGACAAGGCGCCAGGGCTGTATGATAACTTGAGACGTGGAAAAAACAGTATGATAACGGTTTGCAAGAAAGTTGTTTGCTAGAAGACGTAAGATCAAATTACATGGGCAAGCCGAAAACCAGCTGCCGCCGTAGGGGATAGAGCGTACGAGGGATGACAGGAAGAAGAAAAGCAGACATGATCAACGATCAATTATGAGTTCGAACCGATTAGGTTGGATATTTCAAGTAGGCATCGCATGGTATTTTTGTGTACGAAGAGGTATATGGAAGACAGCAGGGCCAAAAGAGGTAGATAGCAGAGGTTTATAGCAAAGGAGTTCATGTAGAACATGCATGATACAAACGTGTGTTTACAACGAGGAGACCTGGAAAGCAATGAGTCAGGAGAAGCAGAAAACAAAATACGTCATATCCAAGACTCGGAAAATACAAGGATGAAGGAAAGTTTTGACTCGGCTGATTTACTTACCAGCTCTCTTGGCTTCATTCGTAGGCAAATACTGCGACGCCAACAGACGCAAGACCCCGCCCTGGTCATCTAACATTTTCTGGATGTGCCCCATTTTCGTACGCGTGTCCTCAGACGTGCGGTCGAGATCCCTCATCTTCACCTTGGAATCCTCGGTTTCCTGCTTAAGACTGAGGATTTCGGAGTACAATTCCGCTCGCGAAGGGGATCGGGAGCGCATGCTCAAGCCAACTTCGCCCACTTTGTGTCCGTAACTGCTATGGTCATTGGAGCTGGCATTAGGGCGCTGAAGATACGGGCTCGTGTTTTTAAGGGATGTGAAACTCGCAAGAGCAGACGAGGCAGACGAATCTTTGGAGTTGGACGAGAAGGACCGTGACGATGCAGCGCCATTGCCGCTTCTTTGATGAATCGCGGGCTTGCGCTTGACGTTTTCGAGATCTTCTGGTCTGTTGGAATGGAAGTTCGCGTGCCTGAAACACCAAATCTTCAAGGAGGGGTAAGTCCAACATCGACCTAGCCTGCAATGACACACCTGATCAATTTCATTATCTTCAACGTTCTTTACTTTGTGGAAATCGTATTTGTTGAGTTGTCGGACAAAACTTGCGAAATTGGAATGCTTGTACAGCTGTGGTAGGATGGCTTTGGTGAATTCCTCAACATCCTTCAAGGATGTATAGAGTTAGGAATGGTCGAGAGAAGAAAAAAAGATTACACGCACCTTAATCATGAAACGGTCACCGAGATTGCCCCAGCACATTGCAGAATGATACATAGGATTCTCAAGGGCCCTAGTGAATGGGTTAAGAGGAAAGGGGATCGAACACAAACCACGAGACAAACTTAAAGAGCTTCCTCACGAATTCGTTCGCATTCTCCATGGGGTCCGATAGGATTCCTTGCCTCAGGAGCAACGGCTCGGGAGACCCGTCTTCAAATTCATTTTGTCGATACGTCATTTCATGGTCGTTTTGACTTTCTCGATCTTGCGGAGCTCGGGGCCGCAAGTAGGGCCCGGGATCATCCACCGAGCTTTGGGATAAACGACGGATGGAACCGAACCTTTCTTCAAAGATGGGAAGTCCTGGGGTCAGATACCATGGTTGTTGTGCTGGGAATGGCGGTGGAAACGGAAGCGAGGTATCGGAGGGGGATCCCCGTATGTCAGCGCCATACCCCACAAAACCCATTTCAGGGGAAGAAGAATCGCGTTGATCGTTCATCGGTGCCATGAAGATCGCCGTAGTATGGGTGGGAACACCACTGATGACTATGGCAAGCCACAGGCGAGAATTTCACAGGGGCTCCAGGCTCCCTAGCTCGACCAGTCCAGAATCAACATCCAGGCCGCTCTAGAAGGTATCCGAGCTAAATAAAAATCGGGTGCCGCTGGACGTGCAGGGCTTCTGCACGCGAGGATCCTCGAGAATGCCAGTGTATGATTAGTCTTGAGGACTTAAGACTAGTCTGACTCGTACACAAGTTGAGGATCGATATTCCAAGTTCCTCTGCGAACTTTGTGTTGTGATGGACATTGGAGGGGTAGGCGACCCTGAATAATCGAGATCCATGGTGGAGTTTGGCTCCAAGCCAGTTTCCTGTGACCCAATAAAAATAAAATGGACAAAGTTGCACCCTCCTTTTCTCCTTTTGGATGCTATGCAGAAATTATTTAAGCATGGAAGATTGAAAAATACGATGCAGCTCCTCGAGACGATTGATGGAAGTCCGCTGCAAGAATTGCATATTTGTCGTATCAACGAGTGGCTGGATCAGCTTCGGCGCGTGGCAGCTCTTTCCTAACATTCTCATTCTCGTTATTCCGAATTTTGGAAGCTCATTTATACGATAATTATAAGATCATTTGTGGTTTACGATGGGTCGACCCGGTCCGATTAGATTAGATCATTACACGTGATCCTGTCTGATGTCGTCCGCAATCGGAAGCTTCAAGTTCATGGCTGGTAATCGCTGCTTCAAGTTGTTTCCTACCATGTGCTTCTATGTAGGACCTGTAAACCGGGACTTGCCAACTCTTGTAGCGCTATGATCGAGATACGAAAGTTGAGCCACCGACTGCCCTTTTGAAGAAAAAGGAAGGTGCCATTTGGAGCACAGGGGCCAGTGAATTTCGTCAATCTTTCCTTTCTTGATGGCTCCACTTTTGATCATATGAGCCGGCAGCTATGTAAATGCTGGTCACGAGTCCTTCTCTGTACACAAAAATACAATGCGATGCTTGCTTGGAATATCTAACCTGATGGATTCGAACTCATGATCATGAACTGACCAGGAGGTTAGAGTAAAAGCCATCATCCAGAAATAGTTCGATGTCAAGTTGACCCTTATGGTCTAGCAGGCTCATCGTCGAGATTAACTTGTTCCGACCATGTTATCTTGCTGCCAGTCCGCTTGAATACGATATTTTTATCTGCGCCCGTTGACGAACTGTAATGATTTAATATCTTGAGTCTTCTGCATCGCGTCGCCAATTTTAGTGGTGCGTCTAATTTGTCTTGTCCTTTCAGTGTTTGTATCGCGAACCAAAGTGAAGACTCGCGGATGTTCTCCAAGGCAGGGAATGAGGCTAGGCAGTCGATGCACTCGTCCTAGGAACTCAGACCGTGAATCCCCTGCATTGGTTGTAAAGAAATAGATAGACCCACGAATGACCCCGAATAATTGTCGTCTCCAAATGGGCTTCCAAAATTCGGAATAACGAGAGTGCGAATGTTAGGGAACAGAGTTGCTACTCTCCGAAACGGATTCAGCTCGTCGATACCCCAAATATGTAGTTCTCGTAGCTGGCTCCCGTCGATCGTCTTCAGGAGTTGCATCGTATTAGAACCCAGAGAAATCTGAGAGATTAATTCCATTTTCCGCTGTCGGATGAGGCTGGGATCGCGGAGGATCGAAAAGGCCGTGCGTTGATTGGATAGGATGCATTTCAAACGGGGGAGGAGGCCGTAGGGGATTGGTAGACCCTGGTAGATGGGGTGCCAACGAAGAGCTTCAATGGTTGGATGAGCGACAAGGAAATCCGTGATTAAAGGATCTGCGGCGAGGAGGTTCTGTCCCGGGGTGCTGGCGCTGTACTCTGGGTAGAGATAAAGTCTGACGAGGAGGGGAAAGTGGCATGACACGAACACCGGAGAGGAAGGATCATATGAGATTGAAAGGTCCTGGATGGGATTGGAAGGTCAACGAAGGAGCAGAAAATGAGGTTGAGGTACAAGCCTCAAGATTCGGCGAGTTCCTTAGTATGGACGTGAAAGAATCCTCGAATCCCTCCGATGCTCACAAAATTCCTTTAAGGTAGAGTTTTTTCAGGCTTGAAAGCTTCCAGATCTATAATATATAACAGGAGGGTCAACTTTTGAAAGCGCCCACATTCAACACTACAATACCGAAGATTCTGTGGTGAGTTGGTCGAGGCGTGAGGACAATGGCCACAGCTTGACCTCCTTCAACTCCTGACACCCTACGAGAATTTTGTAAACGGAATCTGGAAGCACTGAAGATCCAGAATTTCCGATCCACGTGAATCTCTGCAGAGATTTGAAGTTTGAAAGAGCTGCAAGCATTTCAGGCGATGGATCTTCCAGAGATTCTAGGTTTGCCTTCGCTTCTTCATTAGAGTCTGTCAATGTCGAAGACAACCGCCCTCTACTGCTGGTGATTTTTCTCATTATGCGAACGCTACGGATGTTCTTGGCGAGGTCAGCACGTGTAGCAAGGCGTTGCCAAATTTCTGGATGATCGACGCGAACTTTGAGTTCACCGTATTCGATATGATTGGGAATAACCATGGAAGTCCACTCCTTACTAGTTAGAGCGAGACATAGGAGGTCACTTGGTGCATCCACGGACGAGATAATATCGTCCTTGATATCGAAAGGCAGATTATCCAATGTGAGGGCACCGTTGTGTTCCATTAGGTTATCCGGGGTCACTAGCATCATCCTGTCTGATTAACCATGAGTACGCAGATAGAGCTAGGTGCCTACTTTCGAATAGGCTGACTCCGCGGTTTGGAACGAAGTCGTGGTTATAGACAACCCTCCTTAGAAACGCAGCAAGGCACAGTATGAGGCAACGTAAGAATCATGGACATTTCCGGAAGTTGTCCGTGAGTTGAGGTTTGTAATTGTTTTCGTAAAAAATGAGTTCATCCAGATGAGGTTCTTCCAAAGAATCTGGGATTTGGAAAAGACACCGTGCAACGCACACCGCGCCGTTCTACCGAAGCTGACCTAACATTGCTCCACGAAGCCTCGGCACCGTCATAGAGGTTATTAACACGGCGCCTTCCGTCAGCATAGGAACAATAAGCGCCCATAGTTTTTTTATATAAAAGAAAAAATTTCGGAGGTCTACTGTAATTATACCCAAATTAACTAGTTGCTTAGTAGGAAGCCTGAAGTTTGACGCCTTGAAGGCAATTCGAACTCCGTGTCCTGCCGGGACGCCGAGGGGATGACAGGGAAGCTCGAGAAGACTTACAAAACTGTGGGCGGACCTGATGTCCGGGCATCCTGGCGTGCTTCGGTGTTTGCCGCCCTTCTTTCAAATACACGGATGCCCTCAGGTTCTTCCCAAACGACATTCGCATCCTGGAACCGATCTTGAAAATCTCATGCCTTGGACCTCCGAGTCCGAGTCCTTCCCCAATGGCATTCACCCAGTCACCAATCCGCAATCACCCGCGCCACTTCTTACATCTTTCGATATCGGGGGGTCACTGCACAAGGACGACGTTTGTAGCTAACGAAGAAGCGACCCGTGTACACGCGATAGTCGCGCTGCATCACCTAGTTGAAGATGCGATCAAGATGCTTGCGGTGGAGGGGCATTTCGAGTTTCCTGAGTGGACCGCCGTCGTAGGAGATCTGGATTTCTCATGGATCACGGCGGCCGTTACGGATCTCCAAGTTGACCGTACTCGAAAATTATCGTTGTGTGGTGATCCGTTGTTAAACCCCTTGTGTAGGTCGAGTGCAAACCGTAGTGGGAGGCGAATCTGCTAGACTTCCCCGCTGCTTTTTCTGGGACTCGTAGTGCCAGTGACAACCTCACCTGGACGCTCTGGAGCAGATCTACGGCTATATGTCGTTCGACAACAATAACTATGGTATTTTTATCAATTGGAAACGGACCGTGTTCCTTCACTGAGCTGAAACTAAATGCCCAATAGGAAGACTCTCGAGTATTACTTCGTCAAACTAGACGGACCCGATAACCCACCGATCTCGATGCTGAAAGCGTGGGCCGGGGTGATGTTGCTTGCGCAGGACGGCTAGTTCTTTGTCGATCCTCTATCCCTCCAGTTCGAAATTTTGGAACCTTGAAGCCTGCTGTTAAAGACACTGAAGAGCATCATAAGCTCCCGACGATGGTAAATACCAGCACCTCGCTCTTGTTTTTTGCCTCTGTCAATTCGAGCTCACCTCTGCTCGGCATGGAGCCAACTCAGTTGCATAGTAGGTGGTCGGCTGCTCTAACTACCCATCGGGAGCGATCCCCACGTCGTCTTCAGAGTTGTCGACACCCTACACCATCTTCAAATTGGGGGTACTTCGATGGGAATATTAACCTACTCGCTCTTTGGCTGAGGTGCATCTCTTGACATCGGTAAATCGGTGTCCTCAAAACTATGCCTGCACATACTACTGGCGGCGAGTGGACCTGGTTGATCGTCGAATATATTACGAACATAAACGACTCGCTTTGACCCCTTCATGCAATTGGGATAATGAAGCAAAAATAATGAATGGCCATAATATTAATATAGCTTTAATTCAAATATTGCCCCTACCCATACTCGAAACCAGTCTCCTTACGGTGCTTTTTCTGCGACCTCTTATAAATAATGTGGGCCTTGCGCACCTGAACGGTAATGACCTAGCCACCGTTCCGCCGTCTATGATCGCCGTTTTTTGATGCCGCCTTTTCCATGTCCAGGATGCAGTTCTTTCCTTCGATTGTGTGGTTCAGATCTTCGAGGTGTTCCGCATGGAGAATTCAAGAAGGTCGACGAAGCTCCTGGAAGATGGCAAGTGCCGGACCAATAAGATCACTCAAATGTGTTCTCAAGCTGGGGAAATCAGAGTGCGTATTACCAGTCGGAATTAACCGGCAATTGCCGTATACTTCCTTTTGACAGCAAGAACTTGAAGAAGCACTGCTGCCCCTCAGCCGGCCGTACGTGTATGACGAGGGGACCAGGACCCGGAAGTCAATATGTTTTAGACTTATTATACTTAATTCTGTCATATCGTACTCAAGCTTGGATATGTTGTGGTCACCCTTAAAAAATATTTGACTAAATCTATTAGTCCAAATCATTTTAGTCCGAGTCATCCCTTGTAGAAAAAACAGGGGTGTGCAGCAGTGCTTGCTCAAGGCCCTTACTAAGAGCTGGAATTTCTACAGTTACCCAGAAATCTTTCTTAAATCTGCCAAATCCTCCTCTCATGATCATTATTACATAGTAGTTGGAAATTTCCAACTTGAATTTATAACGCGTCACAACTCGCTGCAAGTTGCAACGTTGCCGCAACGAGAAAGAAAATCTCGTAACGCTTCGACTTGCTGTGCTTTGATTTCACCAACGGAAAGTTAACGGCTTTCAACGGCAGTCAACGGCAGATCCTGAGCCGTTGCAATTGCCAATGGGCTGAACATCACATAGCCTGGCCCTGCCGTTGTACCGGCAATCAGGTGTATCTAAGCAGAAAATATAAGTGTTGTTCCGACATGTCGGCAGCATTCATAAAAGGCAATTGGTATGTTTTTTCTGCCTTCCGCTGGCCTGACACAAATTCAATTTAGACAAAACGAAGTGCATTATTAAAAATTCCACCATTTTTCTCAGTGCAACAAAATATACATGTTAAAAAAATACGACCCATGTTGGATTTGGGCATCTACGTGAGGGGACTGCCACGGTCGTTGGGGTCTCGCATCCATTTCCGGCGCGGGATACAGTCGTGGACAACCAAAGCCCACAAATCGGTTATCTCGGCAGGAAGTTAATGTATCGACAAGATTTTTTCAGAATCGAGCTCCAAATTTCAAAAGACGTCGAAAAAAGCACCTCCGAAGTTTTTCCCACGAGCGATTAGAAAGTGCCAAATTTTTGGACGAAAAAATCGCAATATATCACTACATATGTGTCCCAAAAGTCAATTTCTATTCCGAAATCAATGACAATCAATCAACAACTGCATCCAAATACATCATCACAGTCCTCGAACCCCATAACACTGGCTCATTGGTGTGAGACGAATCTGTCGTCGACTTTGGCTGATTATTCAGACCGGAAATATCCCGTTTGGGTTTCTTTCTCGGAGGCATTGTGGGCACGTGGGTATTCTGAGTCTAAATTAAAGATTTTATTGTGAACCTGCCGCTCGATAAAAAGGCTTGAAACATGGTGAACATGCTCCGTCTATCGAAAGGAAGCGATTGCGCACTTTTTCGGATTTTTCCTATAGGTTTTAGGGGTTTTTGCCAAATTTTTAGGGTACATTTCCTTATATGTCCTTTTTCTCAAGAACGGCTCGATGAATCTTATTGAAATTTGGCCACAAACCTCGCATGACTAGTGCGCATCAATTCCAGTAATAAAAAAAGAAGATCTATGATGGCTGAAATTATTGGTGGGCTTTGGTTGTCCACGACTGTACTGCTTCTCAGTTTCCCGAATCGGCGATTACATCCGACTGGTAGCACATCACTGGGGAAATCTTCCAGGCTGATGTCGACGCCAACGTACATATATCTACCCGCATCGGCGGTCAGTCTTGGAGCCGGTTGGCAGGGTTCATTCGGTGTTATGGATCATCTAAATCCGATCGGCTTTAGCTATGTATACCACATCACGTGTACATAGCGCGTATGTACCGCGTCGTTTACTACTAGATAACGAGATAAACAAGCTACTTTTGAACCTCACATACATGCACTGGAGCTTATGGCGGCACCGCCCACGCCATTCTCATGGACCTCGCTCGAAGGTCATACAGTTATTCGAGGAGCGCATACCGGAAATGGAGAACGGGACCACGGCCAGCTCAACTCGACTGCTGGTCTCACACTCTTGCAGCCATTCTCATCGCGTCAACAGGTTGAGGGAAAACTACAGCGTTTTTCGTCCCTATCCTTGTCCTGCAGCATCTCCTGAAGTACCCGAAGCCTCAAGTACCTAAGCCACCACAACGTCCGGTTGTCCTGGTTGTAACACCTAGAACTCGGAAAAGCGCACGTAAGTCCCTCTATTCAATACAAATGTAACACATAACTTACAAGTTTTAGTTTATCGAAATCACTACCTTTGGGCTCAAGGCTGTTTCCCTAACTGCTGAGAGTCTCGCGGCAGCTTCCAAAGAAGGCCGAAATTTGCTGAAAGAGATCAGCGAGTGTCAGTGGGACATCGTGCTCCTCTCGGCAGAGAGATTGGTCTCACCTGACGTCGACGCTATTCTTTGGAATGAGAAGTTCCGGGAAAACCTTATCCAAGAGCATCACCGATATTTAGGATTGGTAGGCCCTCGGGTGTTCCAGTCTCCATTCCGGTCCTCGTACACTCTCCATTACCCGCACCATCCCACGACAATCCCAAACACAACGCTGCTTCTTCCTCTGCGGCGCCGCCTCCGAAGGCGAAGGTGACGGTGAGCGGGCGGGTTTGGTGGGTTTGGTGGAACGAGGTTTGGCGGACGAAGCGGGCTTGGCGGATGGCCCCGCCTGCGCCTATAATGCCCCTCAAAACCATCCGACTCGTCATCCAACTCGGTGGTCCGTCAAATTATGAAGTCGACATTTCGCGGCAGTCAAAGTATATCGGACAGCGTCCATCGACACTACCTGCCGCTGTGAAAGAAGTGGCGGATTCTAGTGAGTCGGAAGAAGAGGATGACGAGAAAGCAAAGATGAAAAAGAAAAAGGTTAATTGCTACTTTTTTGTTTAGTCTACGTACGCTGACTGCCGCCGCTTTAGAGAAAGAGCGTCGCCTCAGAGTATTACGATACCTCTGACCCGTTGATCGACGATTCCGAACTCTCACTGGACCATTTGTTGGGAATGCGGTGCTGATAAATTTTCAGGCCTTCCTTCCCTTTCTTTCTCTAGCACGCTCGAAGGTTCAGTGTTCAGTGATACAGCTCAACTATCAGGAATTACGCAGGTGGCAGCAGGGGCGGAGGCGGCGGTTCGAGTGAGCGAGGAATCTGCGAATAGCTGTAATGAGTGGGTGATGTGGAGGTTCGTACGCATGTACTCATCTCCTCTGGCCGTGTCGTTGCTAACCAGAAGCGTAAACAGCCTTCCCTCGTGCAACCCTCATTTCTCAATTCCTGCTAATACCACCTTTCAATAGCCTCCCTTTAACGAGTGCCCGTGTAGGCCTGGGCGTGAATACTCCAAACGCAGTTGGTCAGTTGGTCAAATTCGCGGTGATGTGTATTCAAGTGAAAATACGGCGAACATAGGTGTGCGCGGGTGCGAGAAGGCGTTGGCGGATGGGTAGACGCGGAGGGATGGGAGGTCGGCGGCTGGCGGCTGCGGGATGCATAAAAGAGGAAAACATTAGGGGTGTTTCTCATGCACGAAGTACGTCGTCAACTTACCGTTGGGCTGTGATACTACGCTAACGCAAGGTAGACGACGGCGGTCGACAACAGATTTTGTGGACGATGACAGATGCGTAACGAGTTGGGCGGCGATTAGCGATGGGGGTATGTGTTTACGGAACCAGGAATGGGAGTCGGCGAGTGGTGGTTGCGGGATGCCTGAAGAGAAACATTAGGTTTTTTTTTCATGTACAAGGCACGTTGCGAGCGACTTACTGCTGGGTTGAGATACTATGCTAACGAACACGGTTGATGACAGATTCGTGTGCAACAACGAAAGCGTAATGAATCAGGCGGCAGTTAGAGCGAGGGGCGACGTGAGCAGTGGTGATGAGCAGGGGGGTCAAGGATGTTAAGAAGTGTGTACTACATACTGTAGAGCTGCAGGTCGTCATTTCGAATGGGCCAGGCCGCTAATTGTTGGACTTCAGTTTCACTGCGGAATGCCTTGACGTTAAGATCCAAGGTTCGAGTCCATCAACAAGAGGAAACACACTCCTGAAGAATGAAACTTACCTCGCAAGGTATGTGGTCGAACGAGGGGCCATTAGCTAACTACCTGCTGTAGGTCCATGTTAGTTCGGCGCCGAGAACTCGAGAAGAAAGAAAATGGAACAGATGAGGGTTGGCTGCCGCCAGCGACAGCCACAGCCATTGACATTCTACTTGAAGCCCTGTTGCGGAATCGATCTTGCAATGGGACTGCCGTGTCAGTCAAAAGTGTAGTCAATGAGCTGTGAGGTGAGGACTTATCAGAAGAACGAGCGCTGGGCCTGTCGACGACTGAAGCCCAAAGGCCACAAATTCTCATGAAGTATACTCTGAAGGTTCACCGGCCTTGTCCGCTCGAATGTAATGAGATTCATACTCGCCAGAATTGTCGTTTGAATTCGGTGTATATCTCTTGACTCTATCTCGAGGTCTGAAGAGCGTTCAAACATATTTGTCGCAGACACTTACTCTAAACTCACTCGGTGAATGCCTGAGGTTCTGACCTGGGTCACGGCTATACCTGAAGAATTGAGTATTGCCCTGCATTTATGTTCAACAACGTTTCCATTCCAGCTGAATGCAAAAGCCTAGGAACCTTAGAAAATTTCAGTTCGTGCGTCTATGTTTGTATAAACAACTGTTTTTGATATCCTAACAGGTCATGCCCCATGCTGAAGTCCTCTTAGTCACTAATACGTCGAAGTGTGGAGCAACCACCCCATGATGGAGAGGCACCCCATATAGTTAGTAGTAAATTATCCCGGGGGCCAGTCACGGACCTAGGAGCTTTGTCCAGCAGACTTCCTTCATTCGACCAAGTTCCAAGCTGCTTGCCTTCGAGATTGTTAACCAATTTTTTATCTCATGGTGATCCATGTTAGTGCAACAACTTGTGTGTCGAAAGCGTTGCAGCTGTAAGATCTACATAGTCTGCTCGACCCATGGCTTAGATTATGTAGAAACCTATAGATGTTAGATGACGTCAGGCAGTGCACAAATTCATCATGCATCCCATCACTTGCTGAGCCAGACCGCACGGCGTGTTCGACGCGTCTCAGAGTCACTGGTTCCAAGTTTCCTAGAGCAGAGAATTACCTAATTGCTTTCTCCACGGTCTGTTCAACGTTCCAACTAGAACTTCTGCTTTTCGGTTGTGCGATTGGCTATTCTGCACCACAGCTTCATTATTCCGTCATTTTTTCTCCTTTTCTAGAGTCGGCTTCGTTTATCAACCTGGTTCGTTCCCTTGTGGCCAAGCAGAATGAAATAAACCTCGCTCCACTGGGAGTTTCGTCTGCAGAATTCCCTTCCCCACCTCGACGTATAAAAGCTGCCTCGGCCTTGTTGATTATTATCACCCCAAGTTTTGCGCTGCATTTATTGCTTTCATATCTTCGTCGATATACAGAAGCTTCTCTTCATCGCTCATCGTCCCTCGCGTCCCTGCCAATCTCGCAGAGAACACTCACGTTCCCAGAGATCTTGTCGACTTTCAAGCTATCGCTTTTACTCTCTCATATCATGTATCAAGGTTCGTGGCCTTTTAACAGTCACTCTGTTGTGCAATAATTTAACTGATTCTTCCATTTATTATATTGACAGGTATCGAGAAGGGCGATGCCATCATTCTACCCCAGTTCATCACCCTTTCTGACAACGCTGGTTATTACATGTCGGTCGACCCCTTGAACATCCCCGGGGCCGCGGTGCTCGAGACCGATTCACCCATTGCTTCCCTACTAGTAAACACGATGCCCATGCTACTGTCGCGTGGTTTCCTTCGCTGCAATAAGCCCGAACCTGACGCCAACTGCACGTTCGAAGTGATCCACCTTTCAGACGGGAGGATCTCACTCAAAGGTGCCTATGGCAGCGTTATCAATCAAAAGGGTTCCTCCGTAAATGACACCTGGTTTTGTTGCTCGGGCGGTAATGACCATGGTGCGCCATTTAATGTAATCCGTGTCAAAGACAATCAAATCTATCTTCACGCGACGACCGCTATGGGGTCGTTCATGACCAGCCGCCAGCACTCCAACAAGAATGGAGTCGCTGGGTCCACCTTCGCTGGCACCGAGTGCTTGTTCACTGTCTCCGAACCCGTCGCCAGCAAAAAAAAAATCATCAGCATCGATTACGATCTTGCCAAGGCTCTCATGTGGGACGTCCCTCCCCTCATCGCGCTCAATACAACCGTTCGTAATGACTCTAAAACTTCCGATGTCCAGCAGACGCTCGCGTATTCGTACCAGCGTTCCAAAGTCGGCAGCTGGAATAACGCGGCTGGCATCGAGATCGGTGCGGAGACGTCGTTCTCATCAGGGGTCCCGTTCATAGCATCCGCCGACTTCAAAGTCTCTGTTACCTCTTCTTCTGCTCATCAATGGGGAGCCTCCGAAGGTATAGAGGAGACCGTTACCTCCTCTACACAGATCACGGTTCCCCCGGGGAAGAAAGGTAAGGCGACTGTGCTTGTCAAGAAGAAAGCGATAGACGTCCCCTTCCGCTGCAAGGAGAAGGTTATGTACAAAAATGGAAAGACGGAATTCAAGGATAAGGACGGGGTGTACCATAACGTCGAGTCTTATGCTGTCGATGTTCAGGCTGGAGATTGGGAGGATGTCTGAGGGGCTGGGGCACGAACTAGAACAATAACTCATACTAAGGATTTAATTCCTATATTATACTTGTATCGAGTGTCCATTTATCCGTATCATCTACCATTCTTGGACATTGCGCTATATGATTGTGTTGTAAAATTTTCTAGTCCGTTTAATGCGTGTGATAACCAATTAAGGGTTAAAGGTTTAAATTATTAACGTTTAACCCTTAGGATCAACACTAACTTCCAGTCAGTTGGGGACAATTTATGATTATTCGATAGGAATATTAACCTCATCCCTCTTTGACCGAGGTACTATGGAAATTGAACCTAAATTGTTCAGAAAAATCAAGTCCCAATGTGAATTGTTATTATCTTATTGAGTTACACTCATTGTAAGTATGAGAGGATGGAAACTGAAACGGAAATCGTAGAAAGGAAGGCAAGCTATACGCTACTAGTATCATAGCTTTTTTTTCCTGTAAGCGATCCCATTCCAAAGAGATTTCAGGATAACGGTAGGTATTTTTATTGATATCTCAAAGCGAATTTTTTTCCCTTCAATTGTGCGGTTCAGATCCTGGAGGG
>Ga0307517_10008487_pt1 | contig 14743 bp, 15 predicted proteins | sample 23_EM_MG_FD_194515 | JGI IMG/M metagenome (GOLD analysis project Ga0307517, IMG submission 194515) | Populus trichocarpa ectomycorrhiza microbial communities from riparian zone in the Pacific Northwest, United States - 23_EM | ecosystem: Host-associated > Plants > Roots > Unclassified | place... | reverse complement strand
ATCGACAACATTTGCCATTTGAATACAAGCTGAATGCCAAATCTCCACCAGGCTTTGTTCATTCGTCTGGAGATTAACGCCCCGTTTGCGAGTCCGTACCAATTCGTCGAGACGTTCCAACATTCTCCCAGCATCCTTGTTTATTCTGGTGCAACATCTCTTGGGTTATTCGCTATCGGCCTTGCAAGGAATCTCCGTACCCGTGGAGGGCACCCATACCGTATCTTTGCCACTGCAAGCCCAAAAAACCACGATAAACTCCTAGCCTTGGGTGTTGAAGCGGTCTATGATTACCGATCCCCAACGTGGCCCAAAGAAGTCCGAAATGCTTCAGGTGGAATATCCTATGCTGTAGATTGCCTATCTGAGGACGATACCACCGCACTCATCTCACAGACCTTTGTTGAAGACGGCGGAAAAATAGCAGTAATTCGGAAAGCTGCATGGCGAAAAGAAGGCGTCCGCCAAAATGTTATACCTGTTTACGGTGCTGTAATGTCCGGTTTGGGCAACGGGATTATCTACAACGGTAAAGCAGTCTTTACGAGCCAATCAAAATTTACTAATCACCTTCTAATCCAGGTGAAGTTCTTCCTTCATGGCGACCGCTCACTGTTGCGTTTTATAAATATCTGTCCTCTGGCTCTCCCGAAGATTCTACAAAGTTTCCAATCCCACCGAATCCTGTTCGCGTCATGCCTGGTGGTCTTGAGCGGATAGTGGAAGATGGGTTCGCCCTCTTTGGTGCGGGAAAGGTAAGTGAGCGTTCAGGTGCGGATGGTAAGTCGGAATGGATGCGTCCTATATCAGGGGAAAAAATTGTATACAACATTTTGTAGATAATGGCGGTTTGTAGTTCGAGAACGGGTGTGCATCTAATTTTAGCACCGCCAGATACTACAACGTTCCTACCGAGGTCTCCACCTCCCCCCATTATAACACTAGTCCTTGGTGGCTGCCTCCATTTTCAGTCGTCATGTTTTCTCCTCACGGAAATTGCTGCCGTAAACGATCGCCGTTATGCAGTGCCGGAACTTCCCACAAGCATTTCCTCCCATCAACCATGGAATTAATGTTTTTGTTCCATAAATCCTGTGGATCACAAGTTGTCACATCGGTTTTCTTGTCATGGAAGTGGGTATCGAAACAGGAAAAATAAATAAAATTCAGCGAAAAGAAAAGAATTCAAGAAACTCCTATTTGGGACATGAGCATGCTGAGAATTCCAACTGCTCTCGCATCAGGCCTGCGTAAGTGAGTTAGTTTGGATGGAATTTTCTTCTCGCGCGCGATTCTATCGTATTCAAGACTTCCAAACCTGTAATGATGAGTTGCGTCGGAATATGATTTTTCAGGCTCAAATCTTGCTCTTGAACACCGAATTTCTGCCATCAATCCCTTTAGCATTATTTTTATTCTCTCGAATATTTTCATATTTTTCTCTCAACTGTGGAAGTCGCAACAACAACGAGCAAAGCGGAGAAATGGATACGGGAAGGTCACGTGAGCACACAGCCATGTTTTTGCCATCGCTGATTCCTGAAATACACCTCAACGGTTTTTCTACGTCAACCAAGTAGGCAAATATATTGAGATATTTTATGCTATGTACTGCCGAAATTTCAGAGAGGAAAGCAAAATACAGGTACTATAAATACGAAAATACGGCACAATGTCCTCCTTTCAGAGTAATCCGATGTGGCTGGTGGCAGATAACATGGCAGATACAGTGCCTTGCAAATGAAACTGCCAACCGATTTTTGTGAAAAGTTAAAACGTGTTTGGTTTTTTGTAGCCCATATCATTGCCGAAACTTCTTCTCTTCCAAACTTCTTCCTCCGCCCCGTTTTTGGGTGATATTCCAGTTTATTTATCAATGGAATTCGCGTCGCGGGCGTGGGACGTAGAACTAAGTATTCAGGAAAGCCGAAACCTGCCGCCAGGTCCCATCTAAATTTGGTTGGCAGTTTTCATTTGCAAGGCAGTGTAACATTGAGAGTGGCAGATAACATATGTGGCCTTTCCCTCTCTTACAGGAACAAAATAGAAAATGTAATTAGGTAGGATTATTCTACTCATATTCAGTTACAGCCTGCTCAAGTTTCAAGTTGAGGAATGAGAAACAGGTAAGAGGGAGGGAACATTGAGGCTGCAGAATCTGCCTGGCAGATAACTGGCAGATGACATGCCCACTCCCATGACCGATAAACCAGTCTAACGGCTCCCAAAATACCCATATTCCTGATCTCCATCGATTTATCACCACAGGCCCCATGCATGTCACTACTGTAAGGTTTGAGACCCTTATCTGTGTTCATTATATCGCCACCACTATCAGATACAAAAGCCAATTCATTCCTTCCCTCCTTCCGGCGTCCTTTTAACTCGTCAGTCGCATCGCCCATGAGCTCTCAAGACAGTGTTGACCACTCTTTATCGGATGGGGGGTCTAATCTCGAGAAAATCACAGATTGTCTCGAAGATCCAGATGCCTTTGTTCGTCGCGCTGCCTTAGAATCTATACCCATTCTGTTTAAAGACGGTATTTGTTATTGACTTCTTACAATTTCCTGCTTGTTGACAGAAAGCATTCTAGAGGAGCTTCGTGATCTTGTCCGAAAAGTCATTCCGAAGGTTATGACTTGTCTGAGTGACAGTGACGACGCGGTTAATCGCTTAGCTGGAAATGTGTTGGATGAATTCAAACAAGGTAAAATCTTGGTAAAATTGTCCCGACATTCAGTACGCATACTCAGTCATGGATTCAGAGCAGTCAACAAAGGTACAAGGCATTCGAGAAATTGTATCCCTGTTCGGTGACAAGGAGCCGATCAGAAGGGAAAGAGCCGTACACTCATTGATCTGGCTCTCGAAAAAAAAAGAAGGTATGTTCTAGGTTGAAAGAAAACCATAACTGAAAACTATTGCAGACAATTATCGGGATGATATTAAGCAATGTTTTTCCGACATTGAAAAACACTTCTGCGGTAGTGATCCGGATGTCCGAAAGTTGGCGGCAACTTCATTGCTTAAACTTTCCGAAACAGGTATAATCATCTTGTCTCACCAATTATGGGCGATACCGATATTTTTCGTAGGCCTTTATCAGGAGGAAATAAAGGGAGTTGCTTCTCATCTCGTAAACTTCATGAGAGAGCACAAAGCAGCCATTCGTGATTTGTCTGCGGAAACCTTGCTCGGCCTTTCGAAACATGGTATGTGTCCTCGGGTGCGATTCTACTTTTCATTGCTGATAAAAAGAGAAGAACCAAATCATGAATTCATGAAGGAACTCATTGAGCGCATCTTGAATTACCTCAGTAACGGCACAGACGGTGTTTCTATGGTTGCTGCAGATTTCTTGATGAAGCTCTTTGCAAACGGTAAAGCACCGGCGCATTCTAAGTTTTGTGTTTCTCATGCTTCTAGCAACCTATTGCAGAAAATTACAAGAATACCCTGAAAACAACCATTCCCGAGATGAGGAAGAAAATCATTCCTGAGATGAGGAAGCTCCTGCTCGATGGTAACAAGAACGCTCGTCGTACAGCTGCGCGCCTGTTAACGACGTTATATGAGCCAGGTAAACGTTCAATTCTTCCTTATCCTAAACAGTGGCTGACGCAAATGGCAGATTCAAGTGAAGTATTACAACCCACGAAGTACAAATTTTTTCCTACAACTCCCTATACCGTAAGGGAGAACCGTTACCAGGCGAGCGAAAGGAGCGATCAAAAACGAATTATACCATTCCAATCTTGGAAAAGAGGAGATCTTGATCGGTGAGCAACTGACCCATCAATGTCAAGGTTCGAGTGAAATGACCAGAGACTCGAAGGCATGATGATAATGTCATTCCGTCATGGGAGCGCCGTATCCACCCAGATGGCACCCCCTACTATATCTTTGTCGGGAACGTGCAAGATAAGGAAGGCAAGGATCAAGAATTCAAAGCAGTCACGGAATGCGTATTAGGTTTGAAAGAGTTAGAAAAGGCAGCACCAGAATTGTACCGCAGGTATCTTGAACGCGAAGTTAAATTTTCTGAATCCCATCCACCATATCAAAACTTCGGAATATTCTTGACGCACCTCAAGTCTGGAACCTCCGGCCATCGTAGTTCTCAATCTAACAGCAATGGGTACCATGATTGTTTGGAAATTGGCTACTACTTCGTAGATTTTGACTGGAACCAAATTTTTTGGTGCGAGGATGAGGCCAATGGAGTTAGGCTCCACAAGCTACCCGAGATGAACAGCTGGGGTGAGTGCTTATTGGCTTCTTACGTTCGACACGAAATTTCATTTCATTGTCGTTCAGAACAGAGACTTTCCACAAGGTTTCTGCAGCATCTTGGACTATTTCCCAATTTATGTCCACCGAAAATCGAGATCGCAAATTTCTTACGGTCATCCCTTGCTATGTCTGCAGCATTGACAGGTCAGTGCCTTCAGAACCGTTGATTGCTGAGACTTTTTGAAGCAACTTACATTATTTTGCCTGTAGGAATCGACGATAAAATAGCTTTTAAGCGTTCGCTGCGAATAGATTCAGAAACTTGCACCGAAATCCTAGAGTTATTGGACAAAATAACCGAAAGCGAACCCACGGATAAAATAACCGAAGGTGAACTGAGCAGTTTCTGGCGGTTTTATTTCTTTAACCCATGAAAAACGACAGGAAAACCAACCACGATTCAGCATTGGTTCGATAACGATGGATATTTGAACTGGTTTCTTGGAACAGTCTTTGAAGACCTAATAAGTAGGCGCCTATTGAAAGCCATAGTTTTTTCTAAAAAATCACCACTCGTATCGTAGTAAATTCCACATACAAGGTCAACGCTGCCAACGCTGCTAACGCAAAGCCGGAACACAATTGGGCCCATTATGCCCTTAAATTTGCATCGTTCGGCATAGGTCCAATGTATCACTCCTATTTGCTAAGGATCTGGTCCGATCGCATGGTTACAAATGGAGAATGGAGCGTATTTAAGGATGCAATCAGCTCAGAATTGGCCGACACGAATTTGCTGGTGCGCATTTCGCATGCTTAATCCCTTGACTTTATAATCTGAATCGTTTAAAGGCTACTGTTCTTCTTTCGTCAGTAACATCATTGAACTCAACAATTTCGTTGCACTGCTTACAATTCGAATTTGAAGGGCAAATGTGGGCTTTTTAGCATTGAATAACGCACCCAACAGCGCAATCACTCTTAGCATTATTTCGACTTTTTTTGCGATAGCAAGTATCGCCTTGGGAACTCATCATGCTGTTAAGAACCGGATTCTCAATTCTCGACAATTCTTTCATCCCAGGGCAATTGTAAGTTGGTTCCTGTTCTGCACAGGAAAGCACCCGTTTGACATTAGCTTAGGATGCATACTTCTCCACTGCATCACAAATCGGTATTAATACCGACAGCATGCGAACCCTTGCCTTCTTTCTTTCGCTGCCATCAACACTACTTCTGTGGTCCCTAGCACATTTTATTGCGGCATTGGCAGGGTATACATTCTCAAGGCAATGGTCCATAGCATTTGGGCTCCCGCCTGCGATTATGCTATCCTCCTTGGTTATATTAATGGGCGCCACAATGATTTTTTTCTGGCGTCTCTTTCACAATTCGGATTTAAAGGACGGTCAGACAAACTCTTCCTCTTTCTACCTTACGAAAATAAAGGCTGATACTTATTGGTTCCAGAGGAGAGGCTGGAACGGCAGAGGTGATTATCACTGACCAGTCTCATAAGATACTACTGTCTCGCTACTAGGTATAAATACAGTTTGAAATGTTGTAGTTTCCGCCCTCTACAATGTGACTATCGATGACCAGGATCCATCCATTTCTTACTTTCCACAAGGGAGTTGGTATGAGACAGGTCGTGGAACCCTTGATGCCGGAGGCCAGCACATGCTGACCAGCGACCCAGATGCGTTTGCGACGTTCACGTTCAAAGGTTCGAAGGATAGTCACATTCTCGCTTTCTTGTATGTATTTATTGGTCACGACAATCATTGGTTAGGTGTCGATATCTACTGCATATCGCCGTTATGGCCGTAACTTGTCAACACCACTATAACGTTAGATGACGGGCCCCTCGTTTTGCTCGATCTCGTTGACCACAATCACGTCGACATTGGTGTTGCTTCAGCGACGGTCAAGTCGCAAGTGGTAGCCGAGGCCACAGGGTTGGAATATACAGAACACACCTTCCGCTAGTTTTGCGGGAAATAGGTCCATCAAATTTGCAAGCCTCAAAAAAGCGTCCAAAATCAGCTGCAAAAATAGTGCTATGCCACCACCTTTTTTTATTGCAATGAACCGTATCCGGATATGCATTTAAGTTGAGAAACTTACACAAAGTCCAATGAGAGGGGCAACGGCCTCTGGGTTACACTGTCACATGCCGTCGAGGCAAGGACAGAAACAAATGGCAGTTCTGTCCGTCGAGACGAGCCGTGTAGTAGTACCCAAGGCTCTGTCCTTCCTTACCTTCGCACTTACTGTCCCCCCAGGTAAGTTCTCATCGAGGGGGCCTTTTTCAGGCTTCGCACTCGCTGTCCCCCCAGCACTAGAGACCAAAAAACCATTTCGACCTAGTCTCGTACTAGGCCACCTACACTTGTTGAACTTTGAAGTTGCCAAACGGTTATGCAAATTTGGTACAGGTCACATGACTGCGCAACCAGCCTTGCCTCCATGAACTTTGTCCACCTTGTTCGAGGTGGGAATAGCGAGTTCGTGGAACAGTTGTACACCCCTCTTGAGGTAGAACTAGTGGTTTCGTCGAGAACAGTCATCCACCCTGCTCGAAGTGGGCGAACCGCGGTTTCGTCCTATTTTGTGGACGATTTTTTGACCCGAAAAATGTCCGCACCGGGATCGAACCTCTCACAGTCCTGCTAGTCGCTACACCGTATTGATAAGCTGAATAGCAACTACTCCGCTTCTTTACTAAGCTTACACACTACAAAGCTGCATATATGACCATGGAGCCCCACAGATCTCTTCGTTGTACCGCTTTATCGAAAACATGAAAGCTCTTGTAACGGCAACTGGAAACACAGCTCTCGTCAAAGACATCCCAACCCCCGAGCCAGGTCCAAAAGAGATTCTGTGAGTCCCTTTACTCGTTTCTTATTGAGTGTGTCTGAGGTTCTTCAGAATCAAAGTCCACTCCGTGGCACTCAATCCAATTGATGCATATTACGTGGCACATCCTGTGGATCAGACACCAGGCCGTGTGTTAGGAAGCGATGTAGCTGGGACGATTGAGAAGATTGGAAGCGATGTGACTGGATGGGGTGTGGGAGATCGAGTGGCGGGATTCTTGCAAGGTGGTACGCGTGGATTTCTCATGTTGTTATCGTTACCCTAAGTTTTTTTCGTTTGAAGCCGGCTCAGTAACCCCTGGACCAGGGGCGTTTGCGGAGTATGCTATCCTTGAAGAAGATATCTCAATTAGAATTCCCAAAGGCGTTTCTTTTGAGGAAGCCGCAACATTTCCCTTGTGCTCCCTGGCGGCTGCTCAGGTTTGTTCTCATCGACAACATTTACTATTTGAAATGCGAGTTGAATGCCACCTCCACCAGGCCTTATTCATTCGTCTGGAGATTAACGCCCCATTTGCGAGTCCGTACCAATTCGTCGAGACGTTCCAACATTCTCCCAGCATCCTTGTTTATTCTGGTGCAACATCTCTTGGGTTATTCGCTATCGGTCTTGCAAGGAATCTCCGTACCCGTGGAGGGCACCCGTACCGTATCTTTGCCACTGCAAGCCCAAAAAACCACAATAAGCTCTTAGCCTTGGGTGTTGAAGCGGTCTATGATTACCGATCCCCAACGTGGCCCGAAGAAGTTCGAAATGCTTCAGGTGGAATATCATATGCTGTGGATTGCATATCTGAGGACGATAGCACCGCACTCATCTCACAGACCTTTGTTAAAGACGGCGGAAAAATAGCAGTAGTTCGGAAAGCTACATGGCGAAAAGAAGGCGTCCGCCAAAATGTTATACCTGTTTACGGTGCTGTAATGTCCGGTTTGGGCAACGGGATTCTCTACAACGGTAAAGCAGCCTTTGCGAACCATTCAAAATTTACTAATCACCTTCTAATCCAGGTGAAGTTCTTCCTTCATGGAGACCGCTTACGGTTGCGTTTTACAAATATCTGTCCTCTGGCTCTCCCGAAGATTCTACAAAGTTTCCAATCCTACCGAATCCGGTTCGCATCATGCCTGGTGGTCTTGAGCAGATAGTGGAAGATGGGTTCGCCCTTTTTGGTGCAGGAAAGGTAAGTGAACGTTCAGGTGTGGATGGTAGGTCGGAATGGATGCGTCCTATATCAGGGGAAAAAATTGTGTACAACATTTTGTAGATAATGGCGGTTTGTGGTAAATGTAATTCCAGAACAGGTGTGCATCTAATTTTAGACTGATATACAATTCGAAAGAAGAATGACACAAATTCGCCCGAAGAAGTCATGACCATTCATCAGACCGAAACCTCACCGGCACCCTTAAAAGTGACTCTGTCATCCTTTCTGTTCATCGTCCCTCGACATGCCCTCGACGCGTAAAACCAAGTTCGAAGGGAAGCTCATAATATCTATTGACATAGGCACGACATATACCGCTGCATCCTACTGTATTGTTGGTGATGCTTTTACGCGACCACATTTCCAAGAGGTGAGTTCTGCCCAACCAAAAACTTATTCACACTCAATGATCCTACAAAAGATCAACCGTTGGCCCAAGCAGGTACATTATGTTTGGCTCTTCTGCCTCCTCACCTTGCGACAAATTAGGCCTTTTCGGATGCAAAAATCCCCTCAGTTATATATTACGATCAAGAGAAGGTTCCCCGTATTCACGGAGCAGAGGCTGAAGATGAGGCAGGTTTTGATGAAACTGCTTTGACTATACCTCACGTTGTACCATAGGAGTCCTTGATGGAAGCAGAAATCGAAGGTTGGAATAAAGCCGAATGGTTTGTCTTCTCCTTTCTCGACTTTCTGTATTTGACACTTTTCAACAAGGTGGAAGCTCCAACTTCGACCCGAATACCTGCCAATGCCCGCTGGCTTTTCGCCCACACCTCTTCCCGACGGAATCACCGTTGACAAGGTTTTCTGTGATCAGTTCGCATACGTTATGGAAAATATTCGTGCCTTCATTTTCAAGTCGCACGGGAATAGCGAGGCGTATTGGCAAGGGCTCGTATCTTCTATGGTCGTTGTGTTGACAACCCCAAATGGGTGGGAAGGTAAGCACCAGCACAGGATGAGGCTGGCTGCTGTGCGCGCAGGCCTTGTCACCGAGGCCAATAAAAATAGGGTCAGATTTGTCACCGAAGGAGAGGTATGTCATTCACATAATACATTTCCATCCCTAGCAATCTCAGCTGTTTTCGTAGGCTGCAGTTCATTTTACCCTCGACAATTCAACGAAGCTTCAACATAATTCTATCTCGGTCAGTAACTAACATTCACTGCTCGTTGCAATCCTTATATCGAAGTCCACAGGTTGGTAAAAATATTCTTGTTTGCGACGCTGGCGGTATGATCTTGTTCTGTCCACGCCAAGTGATATTCAGCCTAATAACTTTGTACCTAGGTGGAACAACAGATATGTGGTTAGTACCATTTGCCTTACTTTTAGTTCTTGTTTGAGCGGTCAACTTGACAGCATCTACAAACTCAACCGTTTGTCGCCAATCAATATCGAAGAGATTACGAGCCCGCGGTGTAGGTCCCAATTACAAATTAAGTACTCAACTCGTGGACTGAATCTCTTGGCGTAGGCTTTGTCGCTGGTGGTGTCTTCGTCAACTCCGCTGCTCGCCAATATATCGTGCAAAAATTGAAAGGATCAAAATGGGACGATCCCTTGACTATTGAGAGCGCCGTACGGAAATTCGATCAGGTCAAGCGCAGTGTAAGTCGCACTCTGGGAATCCAAACATATTACTTATAGCGTCTCAAACCCACTGTAGTTTACAGGATCTCACGACGCCTTTATTAAACTGGATGGGTCAAGCGATACGGACAAAGCACGCGCAGTCCAAGGCGGGCGTTTGAAAATATCCAAGTAAGAACACCGCAATACGTACTTGGTTCAATGGTTGCCTTACGATTCTCATGAACGCTTTTAGAAATGATATGTTCAGCTTCTTCAACCCCCTCATCCAGAAGATACTCGATGGCGTTACGGAGACTGCCACTGCAGTTGATTGGTCCGTTGATGTGGGTATCGTGTTCGTTTTCCATTTGCTCGCTCTGACCTTAATTTCCGCCCATAGCAAATCATCCTTGTTGGAGGTTTCGCAGAGTCTGAATATGTCTTCAATAAAATCAAAGCATGGGCTGATGATGTCAAGGTTCCAATTGCAAAGCCCGATGGCGTGCTTTCCAAAGCAATCGCTCACGGCGCCCTGAGTTGGCAAATTCATTCAGCCGTACAGTCCAGGATTGCAAAGCTGCACTACGGTGCTGAAACCACACACGAGTTTTCTCCACATAATCTGGACATCATTGGCCGCCAGAAATTTAAGAACATCAGAGGACAATGGAGGGTCCGTCATGGATGGCAATCCATCGTGCAAAAGGTACGAGTAAGGTGTTTTATTTGGTATAAAGATGTGTCAACCGCGCCTCCCAATCCAGAACGAAAGACTCAGAGTCGGCCGTGACCACAACATGTGGTTTCATCTCGATTTTACAGAGGGAGACAGCCTGGAGATCGAAATGGAGTTATTTGCATATCGATTTAAGGAACCCCCGGCCTTCTTCAGAAATATTGGTAACAACTCACTTTTCTCCCCGGAATAATGTACCTCTCATCGCCACTTCAAAGACGGCTCTCTTGTTGAAGGTTTTATTCACATCGGTACTGTGAAAGGTGATCTCAGCCGTTACTATGGATCTGAAAAGGTGGAGCTTTCATCTACTGGAAAGAAGTTTAAGGCCCTTCAGGTAGGTTGTTCTGAATCCTGTCAGCATACTGGTTTCAACTCAGACAACATAAAATGCTTTTAGTACGAAGTCTGTATTTCCTTCGACGAGATAGAATTGCAAGCGCGCCTTCGCTGGAAGGAAAATGTGGGTTTTCATGCACACTGTTTGCGACAGCTCTGGCCTGATATTATTGAACTTTGTAGGGAAAATCTGTCTTCGGGAAAGCTACGATCTCGTATGATGTTTGAAGGAGGTTTAGCCCCATCCCTATTTTGTACAACAAAATCATTCAGTGACCTCGTCCGAGAATGTAACATCTTGAAAGTCCGCCATCTTTTCTGAATCTGGTATTATAAGACCAAAATGACGAAGCAAAGATCCCGTTATAAGCTCTGGTTTGAGGATCCATTTATGACCTTTCTCCGTTGTTTGTTCGACTCCAAAGCTATATGTCCCTAGTACCGAGTCATTTTCACGAGGCCCCATGCTGCTCCAGGCGCTTGTAGCATTGGATGGGTCAAATGTGCGATAATCCCCGTACTCGTCCTCAGGAGCGATTTTTACCTTTACCAGTGTCGAAACCATGTCTCTTTGCATGTGCAAAGATAGTTTATGAGCCTTTTCAATCAATCCTCTAACCGAATCCTCTTCTTTGTGAATTTCCACGTGGATCATCTTATTGAAGTTTTGTTTGCGGTTGGGATAGGCGATTGAGATCACAGTTTGGATGGTACTCATTAAAGCCTCCGCCTTCTCGTTTACCAACATTTCGTTCATTTGAAAGAACGCTGCCGAAATTGTAAGAGCCCTCCAGCGTTGCGCAACGGAGTGGGGCACTGTAAAATAGCAGAAAGAATGAGCGGCTCGGAGGAAGAGCAAGACAGAAAAAAATCGACCTTCATCACGGACCCCCTTATACAAACTCTCTAGAATTTCTCCAACATTTGGATCAACGCCGGCGAATGTTTCTCCCGCAAAGAAGAGCCTGTGCAAAAATCTGCAAACTTGATCTTGGAGCATTGCTTGTAGAACCAGATCCTTGTCGGCCATTTTTGTGTTCGGGGTGACCGGAAAGTCAACGAGGAGTTGGTAAAGCTGTTGGCTCGGGCGCTCGATAAATGTTTCGATCCCCTTGGCCAACAAACGGTCACATATTAGAGTTGTAAATTTTGGTTTCCTGACGTGAGTTATGGTGTGAACGATGCTGTGGAGCGTTCGGTCTATATTGTAGTTCAAATCTTCCACGTCTCGCTTTATCTGAGCCTCGGAACATAGATCTGCGGAGAAATGAAATGGATCGGATATTCTGAAGGCAGGTAGCTGGTTGTCAGGGCCAAATTCCGAGGGGGTAGAGTGAGAGTTTGAGAGATGTGCATCCGTTTCCTTGCCCTCTGTGTCTCTGTTCAATGATGGTGTGCGTGAAGTGATATCATAAACTTGGCTATAACCATACTGACATCAGCACGAGTCAGAAGTTAGTCCTGGAGAAAATAACTTACGGGGTAGGTGTCCTAGGACCATTCCTACAAAACAGCCCAGTTAATGCCAACCATGTACACTGTTTCGAGTCGAAGCAGCGTACAATTTCAACCTCCTTGGCAGTGGGACTTCGACGGTGCCATTACAATCACTTCTAACTTCCCTCTCAACCCTTCTACCTCCTAAAACCAAATGTTCTTCCAGATGAACTTTGTCCGAGGCAATGGTGGAATTTGAATGGCAGCTTACCACGTATTTTGTCTTTTGGAGGAGGTCGACCTTTGGATCGGGCGGAACGACCTCGGGGCTTGGGATGCTTTTCCTTTTTTCCAGTGCGCTTTCCCGGTGGCATCCTCTGGGGATCGTTAGAGACTGCAGGATTATGACAGAATGGGAGTGTTTGAATTCAAAAGACCGCAATTTTTAGCCGTTTTCATAACGATAGGCCCCGATAGAGCCAAACAGGACGTAAACAAGCAGGAATTGTCGGGGGATCTGGCGCAAATCCAATCAGGACCTAATAAATGTTCATTATGAAAGCGGCTGAAATCGAAGCCATGACAGATGGCAAACGGAACTCACAGCATACTTATGTACTTGGTTTTGGTTGAAAACTTGAAAACCTCAAACATATCAGCCCGGGTTGAGCCTTGGTGAGTCAAATCGTACGTATTTTTAATCGTTTAAATGTCTGCGAGTCAGTATAGACTCCGCTAGTGAGGGCTGCGTTTTCAAGACCGAACATTTAGACCGCCACTAGGCGGAATTATACACTGGACACCGGGCATCCGAGAGGTTGTTATCCATCCCCTTCAATTATTTAAGGCTTGCAGGCCCTTCCATTCAGATCGTTATAAACACGCCAGGATTCAGATGAAGAAATTTTTTGGTTTCTCTATAGATATTGAATAATGAAAGAGTCTCGTAATGGATACATTTCATTCCCTATCGAAGGGGGAGCAACTAGCGGATCATTAAGCGAATAAAGGGTTCGTAAGGTAAGCGTGAAAGCGAAGTGTTGTTGGTAATACAGTTCTGTGATTGTGGTGCGAATTGAGGTAAACGAATGGCGGATGTTGTGATGAAGAATGGAGTCCATGGTCATGAGGATGGGTTCGAATCACCGGCGGAGAATTGCCCAAGCAGCGAGACCGCCTGACACAGCGAGGATTGTAAGGATGAGGATGGCACATAGGCATCGTTTCGCCCATTTGAGCTCAACTTCGCGCAGTGTGGCGATGATTTCCTTGCGCTCGTCTTCTGTTTTCTCAGGCATCCATGCGGGCATCGAGTCACTTGTGTTGGTGGGTGGTTCGCGCAAAGGCGACATAAGGATGAAGGCTCCAAATATCCAGAATGGTGGGAATACTATCATGGATTGATGAGGATATTTTCTAGCATGAAATACGAAGAGAAAACATACAAAATCCAAATTTGAAGAGGTACATCGCAAGTGTCACTGGCTCGGGAGCGTGAAGGGTGTATTCTGGTAGAGGGATAGCAGACTCTTCTGAGTAAGGTGGCGGGATATCGGCAATGCTTTGCCTTCGGTCGTGTCGACTCTCGTGGGACCTCGAAGTGGAGAGAGTGTACCCGAAGCTCTCGTCCATTGGGTTCATGATGCGCATTTCAGGCGCAGACCAGGTAGTATGGGTCATGACTGGTGTCAAAGCACTGACAGAGGTGTGCTGGAGGATGCCGGAGGTAGAAGCGGATGTCGACATTATGAGTTCGCGGGGTAGGCTGAAGATTTGGCTTTCGATATGCAAAAGCTGGAGAGGGCGGGAGTAGTGCCCATCTTTTCACAAGAAAACTGGTTATATACCACCATCACCGAAGGACAATCCCTTCAGCAATCCAATCTCAAGACGCGATGATTGCTGTCACCGTTGCTATGGCCATATTGAGTAAAAAAAACTAAAATGTGCAAATAAATATAAACAATTGGGTGTTCCAGGTTCAACGCCAATTCTGACCCTTTCTAGATCCTAGAAATCTTGTTGATAATTTTAATGGAGGTAAAATAATTCAAAGAGACAGTAAATAAAGTCTTATAACAGGAAGAGCCTTTTCCAATGAATAAATTGAAGATGAGTGTAGCCGACAACCTTCTTTGGGAATTTTGATACCTGCCACATTTAGCAAAGATTGATTCTAAATTTGTAATTTGCAGGCACTGCTGGAAGGGAACAATTCTGCGGCCCGCAGAATCTTCGCAGAAGTGAATGTAGGTGCATAAAATTCTAAATATAGCAGAATGTACATTTTTGATTAAGTTCTGCGTCTCGACTGAATCCTATG
>Ga0307517_10008486_pt1 | contig 14744 bp, 9 predicted proteins | sample 23_EM_MG_FD_194515 | JGI IMG/M metagenome (GOLD analysis project Ga0307517, IMG submission 194515) | Populus trichocarpa ectomycorrhiza microbial communities from riparian zone in the Pacific Northwest, United States - 23_EM | ecosystem: Host-associated > Plants > Roots > Unclassified | place... | reverse complement strand
TGCATCTCTTGGACGTGAGCCGAGTCCAATGGAGCTGTTTGTAGAGATGCATGTGCGGAGTCAAGACCGCCAAAAGGGGGTGCATCAGTTCGTGGACAACCGTGCTCAGCACTTCGTGTTATGTTCCTTCATTCATTTTATTTTGTAAGTTATTATTTTCTTGAATTGCATATGATGATTTTTTAAAAAATTTTCAGGAGACATATAATAGCCGGTTGAGGGAGAGATATGGGGACAATCCTTTCGACCCATCCAGATTTCGATCCAGATTTGTGGATGGAGGTGGGATCGTCTGGTGGACCCGAAAAAAATCGGGTCTACGGGCTCTCCAACACTACGGCTGAAAACTTGCAGTCAGCCCGTAGTGTCTCAATCGTTGGGAGCTCTCCATCAGTATCGAGCACCCAGTCTGAGGAGTTCATTGCCCTGAAACAACAATATCAACAACTCTCGATGAATTATGATCAGCTCCGTCAAATGGTCATGGAGACGAGATCAAAGATGGGTGATGATACATGTGCAGCTCCTTTTTGGTCGTACTGTCCCGGGAACAACCAGCCTCCTCCTCCTCCTCCAGCTCCGCCGCTATTCTAGTTTAATTTTGTTTTTTAAACACATTAAATTTGTAATGAATATTTGGATGAATATTATTTAACGTTATTTTTATATTTTTAATGTTTAATCCAATTTTATTTGTTTATTAAGCTTTTTTACTATTAATAAATTAGTATTTTTATATATTTTAAATACATACCGACGGCTTTACCGACAGACTATTTCCGCCGATATTTCACAGAGAGTTGCAAAATAATTACCACCGATGCCATAATTACCGACGGAATATTGTCGTCGGTGTTTAAATGCCTTAATGTTTTCACATGAAGTATAGGAATAATATTTTTATAAGAGAAATGCTAAAATAACATTTTGTGTATCTTTTCTATTAGAGCATGAAAAATAAAAATAAAAACCAAAATATTATTTTTATTTTTTTGTTTTTGACTCTTCCTTTACCACTTGGGTTAGAGTTGCTCTTATAAAATGAATTGACAACAAGCTTCACTTTTGCGTTCCGGTCAAAAACATGATATTTAAGCCAAAGCTAGAAAAAAAAAAAAGATTTTTTTCCCGTTGTGACTAATCACGGAATAAGGCAAAGCACATTAGGTTGATGGCGAATTGCAGATGCGGTGTTGACATGCCAAGGGGGAAAAAAACACCTGTCCTGGGTGGTGTAAATAATAACACCTGTAAATACGGGAAGGAAATAGCGCCGTCAAGCGACAGACACCTGCAATTCACTAATATATCCAATGCATGGAAATGATTATTGCAGGTTAAGAAATAAATAAATAAGGTTATTACCCTTACCTATGTAAGAAAGCAATTTCTTTTCTTTTTAAGAAAGCTATAAGTAAATATAATTTTTCATGTACGGATGATAGCGACATTTTGGCTTGAATCCTTGAAAAGTGAAGCAGACTCCAAAAACAGTAACCCTCCAGCCTACGAAATATCGACAACGCATTTGACGAAACCACACTTGTTTTCTAAAACCACTCATGTCTTTTCCCTCTCCTATCCCAAAGTAGTTTGCGTACTTTTCTTTTTCTCTTTGTATGTAGTGTCTCTCTCCCTCCCACACAAACGTCAGTGTAAGAGCGTTTACCCAGGATATAAAACAGAAGGAGAGCTTGCTTCCTGGATAGCTCTACTAGAAAATTATACAAAAGAAATAAAATAAAACTCTTTTGATCTCTCTCGTGCTGAATTGATTGTGTAAATTTGGTATATAGTATGGGGAGAGGCAGGATTCAGCTGAAGAGAATTGAAAACAAGATCAATAGACAGGTGACTTTTTCAAAGAGAAGGTCTGGTTTGTTGAAGAAAGCCCATGAGATCTCTGTGCTCTGTGATGCTGAGGTTGCTTTGATTGTCTTCTCCACAAAAGGGAAGCTCTTTGAATACGCTACTGATTCCTGGTACGTACAATCCATCAGCTTATTCTTTTTTATCACTACTCTCTCTCTCTCTCTCTTTGTGTGTGTGTGTGAATCTCATTCTGAGTATTTGAATACGTTTATTGTTTTTACTTGTTTGGGACAACACTGATTGTGTGCTTTACAGTTATGATTTGGGTTGAGTTCGTATACCATTCTTTGTTTTGTTTTCTGATCTTTTCCATATAGTATTATTATTTCTTGATACTCGTATTTCTAGTTTTAACGAGATAGTACAATGAGGTGCTAAATGAAAAAGAAATTGTGAGTATATCTTTTTGGTTTTGATGCTTAAATTGTCAGTGAATGTTTGTGGGATGATCATGTTTCATTATCTACTTGTGTTTTTTCTGCAGAAAAAGATAATAAAAAATACTACATGTGTGTGTCTCTGCAGTAGAGAGCGTGTGTGCGTGAGAGAGAGAAAAAGGAAAAACCAATTCAGTACATGGATCTTGGGATTTAATATACATCATTTCTGTTTATTTTTTCCTTCTTCTGAATATATTTCTGTTTTTTTTTGTTATACTTGGAATAATATATATATATATATAGAGAGAGAGAGAGAGAGAGTCTAGCGAGTTTTATGGGTACTGCTTTCTGAGGTACACTGAATGCAAAGCAACATGTTACTTTGTACAGAAAACAAATTTAACGAGACTGTACATGAATGCACTAACTAGATGCAGATGGAGGACGCAGATTATTTATATGTGGTTTTATGTTTCTTTAGATCATAGAATCTGAAACCATTGATTTTGTGCTGAGCTGTAATGAAAGGCTGGATTGCATGTTACACATATGATCTAACTTGGATAGGATGTTGCGCGAATACATGAAATTTTGACCTCATGTTCTAACATGTTGTCCATAGCAAAGTCAATGTCTTTAGGTTTGAAGTTTGAACCAAAGCAGCCAGTGATTTACCCCCATAATTAAACTAATGATTACAACTCATTTTGGTATTCGATATCTCTCTTTTTATTTGTGTATTAAACAATTTGATGCTCAGCCTCTAGCTAGTCATGGGATGGATAGTCGTCCATCTTATTCAGAGGATTTAGGAGTAACAATGTAATTAAGATTATTTTTGTTGTTTGCATTTCCCTAGCAGTCGATCCTCGCCCGGTCCCCTCTCTCTGAACAGCTTATACATATTTCAGTTTGTCTTTTTCTCGTGTGTGGAAAAAGAGAGCTCCTGATAAGAACCGGATTATTCATCACTAGTCTTGTCAGGCGTCTATTCGGGAATTGGATTTGGCTTATCTGTGCATTCTAATGCTAGTGAGTGAGAGATAAGCCTTGCTTGCGCCGCCGCCCCCCCTGTTCATCAAGTAACAACGGTGGCCTAATGGTCGCATTGCCGACTTCGGGGGTGAGGTCCTGCGTACAAACTGGTACCAGGCTTCAGGTGGGGTTCGATTTGGATGGAAATCATTTGACATCAGTTTAGTTTCAAAGTCGAGAATAGTTATGTTTGATTTCTTTGGTTATGCATGGACGCATGTCCACTATCCATTGTTAAGTTATTGATTGTTTATCATGGTCAGGCCAATAGGAGGCAAATGAATAGATAGGGGACAATAAGCAGATGATAAGATATAGAGACTTGTCCTTTTTCGGTTTTTTCCACACAACTCTTGTACCGTTTTTCCACTGTTGCTATTTCCATCAACTTTTACGAAATGTTTACCAATGGTGTCGATCCATTGTTCTCAACTAAGAGTTTCAAGCCGACAGCGTTATAGAATCCAGTGGTTAATAAATAAATAGAAAAGGAGATGAAATTTATTGGTTCCAAGGGAAATTCTTAATACTCTTTACAAGCCAAGGTTCCTAATAATTTCTTGCGTTGATTTTTTGGATTACAATTGCAGGTGCTTTTACATATTAAGCACTTGTAATTGCAACAATCATGTGAGACCATAGAACGGTCAAAGATTTGTAATTTTGTTTTGCTTGTAGCATTACTCGGTTTGTGTATTTTTTGTTTGAGATATGTATGACCTTTTGACTTCGCTGTGCCCTTTATTCGTGCTGAAGGCCATAGAACCTGTTGGGACCATGTCGAATTCGTCCCTGGGAACTTCTTTGTGAATTTTTTATTTGTGTATTTATGTCAATGCTTTGCACTTTACTTTCAACAAATTGTGGCCTTCCTTTTCTTCTTGAGGATATAGAAGATGAATGAATTATAAATTTAGTTTATTGGGTTTTTATTTAATCTTATTAATTTCTATTCAAAATTTGGAATTATTTGGTAATCACATGAAAGATTTTATATTTAATTTTTAATACACGAAAAACTTGTTAAACTTGAAACTTGTTGTGCACATTATTATTTTATTATCTTATGCTGAATTCTTTTAATTTAATTAGAAGAATGAAGATAGCAAAATTTGTATTTATAATGTTTTAGTATCATGTAAAACAATCATTACAATGAAAACTCAAACTCAAGTTATTAGATAAAATTTAATGATTGTTTTTATATTATTATTTAATAAATTCTCTTAATTAAAAGCCTTTAGAATTTAAAATTCAGACGAGTTCATCTGCTAAAATTTGATTAATTAGAAGAGTGAATTTAATAGGTTTTAAACTTGAGATCATTATTGTTATTACAGCATATTAAACTTGAGATCATTTTTTTGTTTGTCTCGTGCTTTTAATTAGTTCTCTTGTCATCGAAAATTTAGATTCGGATAAAGCTAAATTCTCTTAATGTACATGTTTTATATGGTAACAGCATGGAGAGGATCCTTGAACGTTATGAAAGATATTCATATGCTGAGAGACAACTTCTTGCAAATGATGATCCCGAAAACCATGTATGTCATCTATCTAATTGCTTTTTCAATTTATAATAAGACTTTTTTTCAATGATATTTAATTAATTATCTAATTATACCATAGTTTTTAAATAATATTAGAGCCTTTTATTATAATATTAATATTTCTTTTTTGAATAATTATACATAAACCTAATGTGCAAAATGTTTTTAAAATATTGCTCATAGATATTCAATATAAAAAAATATCTATTTTATTTTTTTAATACATTCACATCTCATGATTTTTTTTTATTAAGACTTTCTTTTAAGATTATGATAAGTTTTTTATTTTAAAAAATGCTTCTAATAAAAAAAACATGTTTTTATAGAAATAAAAACACGTGAATAAGAAAAGAGGATTTTGACCATAGATACATTTTTTTTTTTATTTCAAATCATTATAATTTTTTTGAATATTTATTTTAATTACTTTTAGTTTTTATTCAATAAACTATACTATTATTAAAAAATATATGTTTTTGTGAATTTAGAATGAAAAATATTTTTTTTATAAAACTTAAATGATTGACTTTCTTACAAATATCCATTTTAATTTTCATATATTTAAATAACAAAAAATTTAAAAATACCTCGCAACACAAGATCAAATACTTGCAAGCTCTTGTATCTTTTATTTCTTATAAGAAAAGATCAACTTCTCATTTTAATATTTGATTAACTTTAATCACTTTTAATTTACAATTTATTATTTCATATATTTTTTTATTCATTAGACATTATATTTTTAATTCTCAATGAAAAAATTCATTATATTAGAAAAAGAATCCAAAACCTTTTCTTTTATGACTAGAAAAAAGAAAAAAAATCATTAAAACTAGAGAGTGGAATTTTTGGTATGTCTTGGAAGATGAAATAGAATACCAACCTTTTCTTTTTCTATTTTTTTGCTTTTTTTTTAATTTTGTCTTAATATAACATGGTTATGAAAATTAAAAAAAAAAAAAAACTAAAGAAGAAGGGGGTTTTATTGTACCCCTCCTTATATAACAATATTTACTGAAATAATGTTCTTTTCTTCATTTGATTTTTTTTCCATATATATATATATTTTAATTTCATCATTCAACATTAGGTTTATTAAGGATTTGACTTCATGATTTTTTTAAATTTACTTTTTATGAGGTTACTCCATACTCATGACCTGATCCGTAGGTTTAACAAGTTGACTCGAGTTTTTTTTTTAATTTTTTAATTGATTTTTTTTGTCAATTTTATCCTTCAACATTGGGTTAATTGAGAATTAGGTTTCGTAGTTTATTTCGATCTGCTTTATATTTCATCTTCGTGATTAAGAATGAACATCATCTAATTAATAACTCGGGTCACGAGTTGTTTTTTTGTGTTCTTTTTTTAATTGATTTTTTTAGCTTTATTTTTTAGCATTAGGTTGATTGAGAATTGTGCTTTATAATTTGTTTAAATTTGCTTTCTATATGATTATCTCGGTCTCATAACTTGGGTAACATGTTTGAAAGGTTGATTCAGGTTATTTTTTAGGGTCTTTTTTTAAACAATGTTTTTTTCCGGTTTCATCTTTTACCATTGGGTTTATTAGAATTGAGTTTTGTAATTTCTTTTGATTTGTTTTTTATAGAGTTATCCTGATCTCATTACTAGGTATGCGAATTGACAAGTTAACTTGAGTTGACTCGAATCAATTTAATATGTTATCGTCTCAATGTTTATTAAAAAAATTTCCTTCTTAAATATTTATTTTGAGTTAAACTAAGTATGTTTTTACCGATTTTATGAGTTATTTTTTAACCCATCAAGGTAACGAAGTCATATCGAATCAAATTTCATATGATTAATTTTTTTATTAAAAAAATATTAGAAATGTCTAAATATTTTTTTATATTAAAAAATTAATCTAATTCGTAGCGTAGTGATAATGATATAATATATATAAAGAAATGACATAAGTGTTTCCAGGGTAGCTGGACTTTGGAATATGCGAAGCTCAAAGCCCGGGTAGATGTTCTACAAAGAAACCAAAGGTATGAACTTTTGAAATGAAATGCAAATGTTCTAGTAGAACTTATGCTAGTAAGACCAATTTATTACCATTAATTATGCATGTTGGCAGGCATTTCATGGGAGAAGATCTTGATTCCTTGAACATCAAAGAGCTTCAAAACTTGGAGCATCAGATTGATTCAGCACTTAAGCACGTGAGATCAAGAAAGGTAATGTCCGTGCTTGAACTTCTCGATAATTGAGGACCATGTTACTGATCAATGTTGCCATTTCATTTTGCAGAATCAGTTGATGTATGAATCCATTTCAGAGCTACAAAAGAAGGTACGTAATCCTTGGCTGATCCACTTTTTATGTTTTTTTTTTTGTTCTCCTAGCTAGCCAGTGGAAGGTTGTTTGATGCTGTGATTGTATAGAATCTTGTTTTTTCCAGGATTATATTGTCAGTATCTTAAAGGTTGGCTTAATCATTAAGTGAATATGCCCCAACCTCACTAATTAGGATTAAATTTTAAAATTATGGGGATGGAATATTAATCATTAGGTGAATATCCTAACTAGTGAATGACTCTTTTGTTTTGAGTAAATTGGATAGTGAATTTATACTTTGCGGGTGATTCCACAAATTTTTCAATGTTGATAAGCACGTCATGCTTTTATGGGATAACTTTTTGGCTTTCAGATTCATTAAGGATCGAATCTCATACATTTAAGATATTGTTAGATATTATTAATATTTTAACTAATAAGATTGGTTTATTTACATTTAAGATATTGTTAATTAGATATTATTAATATTTTAACTTTTTCATTTTTAATGATTAAAACTATTTTATAAATCACACATACTACATTGATTGAAAGTTAAGTCTAAATTCTTAATGATGTCTATTGCAAGCTATTATTATATGTTACGTTAAATAAGAATATATATAAATTTCAAAACAAAATTTAATTATGATCACGAGGTCTTAATGTATTTTTTTTATATTATTTTGACACTTTGCAATTTAAAAAAGTAATTTTTAAACTTTGTAAATTTTAAAGGAAGTGCATCTTTTGAAATACACCATAAATAATATCATAAAGTTGAATACAAAAAAATACCTAGAGTCATGTTAAACACTAGGAGGGGATGTCATATAAACTTTTTCTTGAAAATCTCCATTCAAGAAGGCATTTTTAATATCAAATTGATAAATATGCCACAACGAACTGAAGCTACTGCAATAAGAGTACGAATAGTTGTCATTTTTACAACAGAAGCAAATGTCTCCTCATAATCCATATCATATTATTGAGAGTATCATTTTGCAATCAACCTAACTTTGTATCGCTCAATAGATCCATCAGAATTAATCTTGATCTTGTACACCCAACGACAACCAACAACACTCTTATTAAGAGGTAGAGGAACCAAATCCTAAATAAATGTTTTGTGCAAAGCAGAAAGTTCCTCATCCATAGCTTGTTGCTAAAGAGGATCAAGAATTGTTTTTTTATAGGAAGGGGGTTCAGAGAGACAATGAATAGAAGCTAAAAAGAAAATATAAGATGAAGAATAACAAGAATAGACAAAATATAGTAACTTTGTGGACTTACCAATGCGTATGGATTGATGTAGAGGTGGATCCACGATCTCAGACAGAGCTTGAGGGACTATAGAAAAAAAAAAGCTTCAGGTATACTAGAGAGTAAAGTGTCGGTACCTGCAAAATGATTAGTATGAATTGGTCGAACATAATAAGAGGTATGCGAAGTATTAGGAACCTGAGATGATAAACTATTTAAATCCTTAGAAAAAAGGATCTATACAAATAAGATCAAATTTAGTCAAGCTATAAGTAATGGAGGGAATAAAAAGAAAGGTATATGCTCGAGAAAGACAACATGACGAGACATATAAAGTTTTTGAGTTATTGGATCAAAACAATGATACCTCTTTTTACCTTCATCAAAACCAAGAAAGACACAAATAACATATCGAGAGGACAACTTACTGCGTTTTACATGAGGATGAAGAACAAAACAAGTACAAGTAAAAATTCTAAAGAATGAATAATCAAGGGCATACCCATACAACTTTTTGAAATAAGAAAAACCTGAAATATGAGAAGATGAAATTGAATTGATCAAATCTACAGCAATAAGAACAACTTCTCTCCAAAACACACTGGGAACAAAAGTAGACAACAAGAGAGAACGAGTAGTTTTAAAAATGTGCCTATGTTTTCTTTTAGCAACGCCATTTTGCTTAGGAGTATCTACACACGAAGTTTGGTGAATGGTTCCATCTAAGACAAACAACTCATAAAATTTATTAGAGGTGTATTCTCCATCCAAATCACACCTAAAAATTTGATAACACAGAATGTTGAGTTTTGACAAGAGCTCAAAAGGTTGTATATATCTCAAAAAAATCAGAACAATGTTTCATTAAATAAACCCAACAATAACGAGTATGATCATTAATAATAATAAAAAATATCGAGACCTTTTTTTTGTGGTAATAGAAGAAAGTCCTCTACATTAGAATGAATCAAATCAGATAGAGAAGAAGAAACATAAATACTTCGCTTAACAAGTAAAGTGAAAAATTTTGTCAGTTTACATCCACTATAATAAGAAATATCACTGTAGAAACACAAATTTTCTACCAATCAAATTTCGCCATGTGTTATTTTATTTTTTAAAAGAAATGATAAAATAAAATTGAAATAAATGACATGGAAAATAAATGAGCCTTCATATATTTCTTGGCTAATGAAAAGTTAATACTTGGGATAAGATATTCAAGATATCTTGTCATAAATACAAGATCCCATCAGATATCTTGTCATAAATGCAAGATCCCGTCAATAAATATCAACCAATAAAATTATGCCATGTGACATTGGAAAAGGACATGAGAGCCCCTACAGATCTCTATAAATAGAGGGTCTCAACCTAAAGGAAGGAGGATCCTGGGAGATATAAATTTCCTTCAAGACAAACTCTTCAAGTAAGGAAGCTCTCTCAAAGAGTTCTCAAGCCTCCTTCATTAACGCTTGAAGTCTACAAAGAACGAAGGTCTGTTGGATCAAGCCTAAACGCCCCATAAGAGTTCTTCAACAACACTTTGAAGACAAATCAAAGGTACTCTTCAAAGCATCAAATCACCAAATCTCGCTAAGCTCTATTGGATCTAGCCTAAACGCCCCATAAGAGTTCTTCAACAACACTTTGAAGACGAATCAAAGGTACTCTTCAAAGCATCAAATCACCAAATCTCGCTTCGCAATACACGCCCAAATTCGCGTTCTTGCAAAGCACAAATCTTGGCTTGATTTCTCAAATAAATCAAGTCACCATACATCAAATTCAAGGGAAGAATCAGAGGATTGCCATATTCTTTTGAAAGAATATATTACATAGAGATTGTACCCATTCATATATTTAATAAAATCATATACTTGTACACGTGTGCTTGCTTAATTTCAGGTGCACAAAATTGTGTCTACAATCACTAGTTTGTAAATTTTTTTATAGCTCATATGGATGCCAAAAATCTCAAACAAGAAGACAAAACATAACCTAGACGAGAATGCCATAAATAAAAACTAGAAAAACTCAAACGAAAAGAAGATAAATCAACACTAGTAGCAGCAACAATAGTAACTAAAACTTTTAACTCATTCAAAATATATAGTCCCTTCTTTCTACGGCCCATCTTAATTAGCTTCTAAGACTACAAATCCTATACACAACAAAAAGAAGGGGAAAAGAAGACTCAATAATTATCAGAATCACATGACAGGCCAACAAGAGCAAGATTCAATGTGAGTTTTAGAATAAGGTAAAAATCAGGGGGAGACAAGTGAGGTGTGACAACAGAACCACACTTGCTAAGGGCGAAGGGGACACAAGTAAATGATGAAGAATCTGAAGACATGATGTGAAGCACCAGAATTCAAGACCCATTCAAAATGTGACATATATGAAGAACTATGAGGCAACTGACTTACAACAAAAAAAGTGGACATAGCTTGTGGCTGCAAGGAGAGAAACTTCTAAAATTGCTCAACCAAAGTACTAGAATCGGTGAAAGGACTTGATGAAACTACTGTTGTTGTATTGTGGTATGGTGATTTGTAGCTCTAAGGTGGTCTATGAGTATTAGATTGTGACTGGTTGTCAGACTTTCAAGCTTGATTCTGCTGTCTCAACTTGGGACACCAAGCTTTCCAATGATCTTTCTTCTTATAGAAACTACACTTGTCGAAGACAACTCTTGTGTAAGGCTTTTTCTAATTATTAGAAAATGGTTTAGAAGGTATTACTAGCATAGAAGGATTAGAAGTAGAAAGAATTCTCTTTTCAGAATAAGACTAAAGACGTATTTTTTCAGTCAATAGAAGGCAATGAAAAACGATGTCAAATTGAACCTCTAATTCCTTCAAAATCACTTTGAAATGCCATTAAAAATTGTACAAATCGTTGTTGCTCTCTATGAGCAATATAGATACCATATGCCTTTAATTCTGTCGATTCTATAAGAGCCAATTGATCCAAAGATTTGTCATAGCAAAATAAAACTCCTGAATACTCATATTTGTTTGGTGAAGAACTGGTATGTCATTCTTTAATTAATACTGCTTTTCAAAATTTGATTGCGTGAATAACCTTTGCAGATGATCTCAAGCCTCCTTTGTCATCTCATACTTTGCAAACTATGTACTTATAGAATGCTCAACAGAATTGTTAATCCAAGTAATAATTTTTGCATTGTTTGCTTCTCAAACATCTATCAAAGTAGCATAACCCTCACCAGTATTCATGGGTATCACAAAAGTTGCATTAATATATCCCCACATCTTTGTACCCTAAAAAATTTCTTATCACATAACTCTAATACGAATAATTTTTTCCATTCAACCTCACACTCACATACGAAAGTGAAATATCTCTTTCAATAGCCATAAAAAAAAACCAGAACACAAAAGAAAGAAAAACAAAATACTAGATTGTAAAAATTGAACAAATATCTTTTAAAACTAAAAAAAAAAGGTGTGTTTGAGATTAAGATTTGTTCCATTAAACAATGCCCTGATACTATGTTAAACAATCCAAAAAAATAAAAAAAATACAAAAATAAAAGAGGAGGAGGTTAGGGTTTCATTGATACTACATGATCATAATAATATAAAAGAATAGGTTTAACATAAATACAAAGAGATTATATAAAAGCTAAACTGAAAAGAAATTAAAAATATTATTCTACTCTTAATAAATAAAACGAAATAACCCTATATTTCTTAACAAAATGAATGGAGTCTGGTCAATTTTTTTTTTTCAACATCTTCTACATTTTCAAAACATTGATGTCCACCAAAAAAAAAAACCTTGAATATAATCCTTATAAACCTCTTTAAATCTATTTCTAATGTAAAAACTATTTTCAATCTTTTAAAAATAAAATCAAAATTTTGAAACCAAATTCAATCTTGGTTTGTAATTTAAAGAGTTTTTCAAGGCAAATAATAAACTTCAATTGTCATGACTATCCCATTCGCATTATTTTTTTGCCGAACACCTAAAAGGTTATCGCCGTCGACTCTTGCTCCTTTGTTTCTTTTTTCTCAATTTCACACCCCACAATAGGATCGAGGAACTAAAAAAATGCAAATGAACTTTAGAAACTAGAATGAAAAAAAAAAAAGAAGAAGAAGCAATTATAATAGTCCATAAAAGTTAGGAAAAGAATAGTTGAATATTTGTTAAACTTGATCCAACCCAGTTGGTTGTCTCGAGAAACCTGAAATCAAAGCCTAACCCGGGTCAAGTTTCTAGTATAGTCGAACAAGACAATGATATGATCAAACTCATTCAACATGGTGTGGTTTTATGTGATCTCGTTGATCTAGTCAAAACCTGGTTAGGTCAATATCATGAAAAAAAGAGAAGAAAGAGAACAAAATACTGTCATTTTAGTAAAAATAATTGATCGGGTTTAATTGGTGACTTGAAAGTTGAATGGTAACAAATAAATAAGTATTTCTAGGATGCACTTTTATTAATAACTTCTCATGACCATTAATAATGAAAGTTTGTAAGATGAGACTGATAATAACTAACTCATTAATATTTCTTGACTTTATGAACTTTCGGATGAAATATAACCTTTTCTCACATTTTCTTCTTTACTTCATTCATCAATCAATATTATTCCAACTGTTTTCAATCGAAATACTTGGAATCCTGGTTAAAAGGGCATATTTTGTAAGAACTCATGATTCACATAGTTGAAGCACACAAGTTCTTGTTAAAGCAAAGCTAATGATAAACCAGATTCCAAAGAGATACAATTAGTTTATATGTATTCATAATAAAATTGAATAATAAATATAAAAAAATGAAGCTTCACTAAAGTTGATTGACTAAGTTTTAATAATCTAGCAAAACGATGTTCTTTAATATTGTCTCTACCTTTTAGCTTTCAGTATTCTTCTAAATTGTGAGTACACCCATATTCTCCTTCTTATTTTTATTTATATTAGATGCTTATTAAATATTTAAATTTGATTTTTATTTAATTGTATAGTGATTATTAATCTTAAATAGAGTAGTTTTTTTTTTTTAATTGTGACAGCATTATTGATGTAATTGAAAAAATTGTGATAATCATTATACGTCACTTTTTAAGTTTTTATTTGGCATTGCAGTATAATCATGTTTTTAAAATTATTATTTTTTTTAAAAAAATTTAAATTAATTTTTTTTGTTTTTTAAGATTGTTTTGATGTGTTAATATCAAAAATAAATTTTAAAAAATAAAAAAAAAATATTATTTTGATACATTAGAAAAAAAATATTTTAAAAAGTAACTTTTAACACACTCCTAAATTGACCCTTGACCTATGACAGAATAATTGCCGCATCCTATGAATTTTACATCAACATAATTTTTGGATTGTTTTTTTATTAGATTTTATTTGGCATTACAGTCCAATCATATTTTTTAATTTATTTATTTATTTTGTTCGTTTTAATTTATTTTTTAATATTTTTAAATTATTTTAATGTAATAAAACAATTTCAAAATTTAAAAATATTATTTTAATATATTACATTTTAAAAAATAATTTTTATTTTACTCTCAAGTACACAATTATAATAATATAATAAAGATTTAAAAAATTATGTTTTTTTAGCTCAGATGTCGTGTCTCTAGCTAGCTTGCTTGCCGACATTTGACGTGAACAAGATAGCATGTGCAGTGAAAGGCTATTGGATTTTGAATTTGTTGTCAGAAACCTAGCTGAAAGCCTAAATTTTTTTCTATGGTTTCCACAGCTATATAACCTCTAGTTTAATAATTTATTTGTTTTTATATTTTAAAATTATTTTTAAAAAATTTAATTTTTTTTATTTTAAATTAATATATTTTTAGTATTTTTAAATTATTTTAAAATATTGATATTAAAAATAATTTTTTAAAAATAAAAAATATTATTTTAATACATTTTTAAATAAAATAATACTTTAAAAAACAATTAAAATAACCCTTCCATGCTTCCCAGTGAGGTAAGGGATATATTAGAAACCTGCAAGTATAGAGGTAGATATAATTTCTTGATTTTGTTTTTAACAGTAACACTGTTAGAAAAATATTTTACCCAAATAACGTTGGGTTAAAGAAACTATTTACAAAATAGCATGGTTTGAGGTTAGTTTTGAGTTAGGATTGATTTGAAATTCATTCAGGGTTAATTTGGGATACGTTTAGAGTTGAAGAAGTTTTGGGTTTGGATTGAAAATATATTTTTGTTTTTATATATAATAAATATAAATCTACACCATTTTTTCTGTGAAAAATCTTCCAACCAGACATGGGTTATATGATTGGGTTCTCTCCTCAGCCCTAACTCCCTCT
>Ga0307517_10008485_pt1 | contig 14744 bp, 12 predicted proteins | sample 23_EM_MG_FD_194515 | JGI IMG/M metagenome (GOLD analysis project Ga0307517, IMG submission 194515) | Populus trichocarpa ectomycorrhiza microbial communities from riparian zone in the Pacific Northwest, United States - 23_EM | ecosystem: Host-associated > Plants > Roots > Unclassified | place... | reverse complement strand
GTATCTTTATAAATATTTTTCCTTCTTCAATAAGTAATTGGTTAAGCTAACCTATGTGCTTTATCCAAAAAACTCGTGTTACTTCAATTCACTTTCAGATACTAAGCATCCATTGTCAGCCATTGCATCAATACATGAACATACCAAATAATTTTACTTAATATAAAAAAAAACTAAGACAGTAATTTTAACAAAGAAACTTGGTTTGCTGATTAACCAATAACCCATGACACTCTCCAACTGCAAACACGAAAAGGAGGCCTCCATTGTTAACATAAACACATACCGCATCAGCTGCATCTTTAGCTGCCCTAAAACGCCTAGACCGTTGCTGATTCATTTCGTACGAGGTGCAACTCCATCTACAAGTCATTCCCACAAAATCAGTACACTTACAAAATACAGTAAAAGAAAACGACCCAATTTGAATCACTCACCAATTGCCATGTACAGCAATTTCCGAGGCCTCACCACCACAAAAAGCCTATCAATATAATCAAACATACACTGAAATACCTCATCGAAAGAAGTAGGCGAAGGCTGCAAGAGGAATAAAATTTAAACAAGCAAAAAATAAATCACATTATCAAAAAAATAAATAAATCCAGTTTGATTCAACTCCATTAAGACCAAATTAGCATTCTAAAACACAGAATTAACTTCCAAAGACAGAAAATAAATTCAAATACGCAAGCAAAAAGGCAAGGGCGGGAGAGAATCGGAATCTTACTCTGTCTTCGGGATGAAAGCAAGGATGAACAATCCCGTTCATATCGAGATATAAATTATCATACTCGATATTGTTAGGGTTAGGTCTACTTGTATCCACAGGAATCTTAACGCCTTCGATAACAACCGGTTCTTCTTCGATCACATCCACCACCACTAACGGATACTTCTCCGCTAACCACCGATAAAAGGCCGGCACTCCCATCGCAAATCACTCAAATCAGCGACTCACCAATCCAACTCGCTTGAAGAAACGGATTGAATAGATAGCATAACAGCAAGGAAGTGAACCCTAACCCTTACCACGGAGAATATGAGAAAAGCAAATTTCTCATGTTGCGTCCGTGGATAATGGGTACTTTTTAGTTTTTAGGATTCGTTACGCGGCAGCGAGTTAGGGCACGGGGAATTGTTTTACAGAGATGCCCCTGGGTAATTTGACGTGATGAGTAAGAGAGGAAGATACATGGGGATAAGTGTAAGGGTGATTGTGTCTTTTTAGAAGGTAACAGGGTCAGCAAGCGGATCGGGAACGGGGGCTGGAAATGGATTGTTCTCTCGCGCAAAAACAGATTTTTGACACGAAAGATATTTGTTCTTATACTGTTGGGAAAAGCGGGGGAAGGATTGGATATGGCTGGATTTTTGTTGCTGGTGTGTTGAGGGTGCTTTCTCATATTTTAGTCACGTGCTGGCAAGCTAAACTCCTGTATGAAAGGAGGGAGTCTTGTAACATTCCCTCGAAATTATAATAATATTATTTTTTTATTAAATAATTGAGTTATTTATTTTCCTTGGAATTTCTTTAATGTTTATTCTTACTAACATTTTTTTTTTTAAGGCTTGCTGCCAATAAAGGATACATCCGGAGGAAACTTAATGGTACACCAGGGCCTTGCCTAGGGGATCTTCAAACTTTGTTGAAGTCTTAAGGCTAACAACATCTAAGCCTTGCTTTTAATGTGATCTTTTACTATTGAAAAAAGAGCTCCTTCTGTGTGTGCTATATTTTCCCTTAATCGAAAGCTCTGCTGTTCTTAATTAGTAGTGAGAAAGAGTTTTCAAAAATACGATCAACGAGGATCTCATCATCTGTTAGGTGGGCCAATTGACCGGTCGAGTTAGGCATCCATGTCACCAAAATAGGCCAACCGTTCAAGCTGTTGGCAAATCCAAGACTGGCCTCCTTGCTTCTCTCATGGTACAGTCATCTTCTCGTTGAGCCCTTTTCTCCTCGGTCCACAGAGACGAAGTCCATGACGATATGGGCTAGTTCACAACTATTTTTTAAGAGAAAAAATAACACCAAGCTCTTGATCATGCGCTCTATTTGCGATCAAACTATAGTAGTTGTGATGAATTTTTCATTCGAGTCAATTATAAAGTAGAAAGCAATCTGCATAACCATTGAGGTCAAGAAGGGTGGCGGGACAAGGATAGACCTCGTGAATTTGAGATTTTCTGTTTATCTCGAAGATCCCTTATAGGAGCAACCTTTTCTTCAGTCCCCTTTACAAAACACAAGCGTGAAAAGACTACTCTTGTGGCAGGTGGACAAGAAGAGCAAGCCTTTGCCTGACTGCTCTACCTTCTCTTCGTTTCAATTCGATGGATCTTCTCAACTAGAAGATTCCTCGTATGGATAATATACACATTATAGTTGACCAAACCTAATTCTAATTCTTTTGTTATGAAATAAGGATATTCAATAATTTTACACGAGGAGCAACTGAACTCAATCACCCGATGCCCTTACTCTTCAGTTTTGTTCTACTGGGGTCTACCATGTGAAGGTATTTAAATTGGACCATTCCTTGCCGATTTCTAGCTGCTACCGTCATTTACCAAGATTAATAGATTGGACAAGGTGGAAATGATCGAGAAGAGAAATGACGAATGACACAAGAACCAATATATTTAATCGAGTGAAAATTATAGCCGAGGAACGCTTATCTCTTGTTCTTTCAAGGGTTCTTCTCATACTTGGTGCCAAAACAAAGAATAATTCCAACCCCTCTTGTCTAATCTCTCCTCTCTCATCCACCCCTTTTCCAATCCCTCAGGAAAACAGAGTACAAGTAAAAGAGTCCGACACTCACACAAGTAAATAAAAGTCGGGGAGAGGCGGAATGATTTCCTGGTACTACCAAACGCATGGCGGCAAACATGAATGATTTTGGTTTTCAAGATATTGGCAATACCTATCCAGCCGTGGGTTTTACTACACCGGATTTTAAAAAAAAAATATTAAATTTTTTATATCAAAAAAATTTTAAAAATCAATTAAAAAAACAGATTAAACCTTAAAAAAAAAAAAACACTCTTTTCATTAAAGTGCCTTAAAATTTGTATAAATATAGTTTTTTTCTCGGTGGGCCCTGGACTAGTTGGTGGGCCTGGCCAGGGGGCGGGATTTCTTGACCATCACAGTGGTTTAGACCTGGGCACGCCACGACAAGTTGTGGCCATTACTGCCTAGTTGCTTTCATTCATCTCTCATGATTTCTAGCCCATTACTGCCCTCCCGGCTCTGTACCCCAACCACAATGGAGACTAGTAGTAGAAGCCAGGCTCCCTCCATCCACGAAAGGCAAGAGAAGCAAACGTGTGGATCTCTTTAGCAGTTGAATCATATTCCCGTTAAAAATGCTGCCCAAATTCAGAGCCCCCCTCCAGGCCTCTCCACCTTACTCCCACAACAACCACCCCCCAAAGTCTGACAGGAACCTTAAAAAACATTAAAAAAACACCGTCATTATCATGTCTTTAACAATTAAACTAACCATATCTCCTCGCATAAGTAACCTTAATTGTCACGAAAGAAACAGAACAAAATTCCCAGCAATCCGACCAAAACCAATCTACCATTCAAACGCATTAAACCCTATTCTATACAACAACAAAAGACCCGGAATGATTCAAGCTTCTGTATCCGGTACAGTTATCAAGAGCTCCTTGATTGAGCCAGATGGTGGGGTCTTGGTGGATGTTATAGTGCCAGAGAGCGAGAGGGGGTCAAAAACCTTGGAAGCAGAATCACTGCCTAAAGCGAGGCTGGCTAAGATTGATGTGGAGTGGGTTCATGTGATAAGTGAAGGATGGGCGAGTCCCTTGAAAGGGTTTATGAGGGAGAATGAGTATTTGCAGAGTTTGCATTTTAATTCTTTGAGAATGGAAAATAGGACTGTTGTGAATATGTCGCTTCCTATTGTTTTGGCAATTGATGACGAGACCAAAGAGAGTATTGGGTCTTCAAAAGATGTTGGATTGGTTGGTCCTGAGGGTGATTTGCTTGCTATTCTTCGAAGGTTTAGTTAATCTCCTTCTCTTGTATATGTTTTCTTCTTATTTTATTTATTCATGGTCGTGTTTTGCCATGGTGGCTTTAAAGAAGTATATCTCAATAGAATACACACACACATTTCTGTAATGTGGTCAAGCGTGCAAATTTAATAATCAGTACAGTTAAACCTGGAATTTATACGAGGTTACACCATCTGTTATTTAATAGTTTTATGTGGAAATGGAATGCTGTTTGTTGTTTTGACAGGAATTTTTAATAACTCGTGTTGTGTTTTCGAGTAAAAAAACAATGGTAGTTGATCTTTCGGAAAGGATAAGAGCTATTTTCTGAATGTGGGAATTGAAGCAAAGAAATGCATTACGAAGTTGCTTTCGTTCGGTTAATCTTTTGATGTTCCAGGAGGGCACACTTCCATGTCTGGAATTCTGAATGAATTGATGGTGTGAATACCCATTGTCGTGTGGCATTAGAGGAGCTCATTTAAACACATAGTGGATGTTCTTGTTTACATGTTTGAAGCAAATGTTTATGTGAAACAGCTTCAGGACAGCCAACAGCTTTACCATGTGTGTCAAAACCCAATTATCGGTCTTGTCTTGGTTGTGATCATCATGTTAGAAACCATATGGGCTGAAATTTCAGCAGAGGCTGTGCTTTACACTGCTGGAAAGCGGACTCCTGCTGTTATACTTTGATTTTCCGTTGTTGGGTGGGTAGTCATGCTGCATTGCCCTTTGAATTTAAAAAATCATTTCACTTATGCAAGCTGCTCCAGACCTGCCAAGTTACTTGACTTTCTTCTCTTAACCAAAAGGGAATTTTCTGAATTTAAAGTTTTATTGCAGTATTGAGATATACAAGCATAACAAAGAAGAAAGAATAGCTAGAACATGGGGGACAACTGCACCTGGATTGCCGTACGTTGAGGAATTCATTGCTCCAGCAGGAAATTGGCTCCTAGGTGGAGATCTAGAAGTGCTAAAGCCCATCAAATACAATGATGGACTTGATCATTACAGGCTTTCTCCTAAACAACTCAGGAAGGAATTTGATAGGCGTCAAGCTGATGCAGTTTTTGCATTTCAGTTACGAAACCCCGTTCATAATGGGCATGCCTTATTGATGAATGATACACGCAGGCGGCTTTTGGAAATGGGTTATAAGAATCCGATTCTACTGCTTCATCCATTAGGAGGTTTCACAAAGGCTGATGACGTTCCTTTGGATGTTCGGATGGAACAACACAGCAAGGTTGTATTCATTAATTTCTTCTACATAGCCTGTGATGACATTGATCTGATCATCCATTCTGTGATGATACATATTCTGACACCCTAGGAAAACCGCTACCATTCTTTTCTTTAACCAATGATGTAAAATGATTCTATTTGCTGTGGAATTGGCATTCATGGATCTGCTTTTGAGCAGGTTCTAGAAGATGGAGTTCTTGACCCTGAAACTACAATTGTTGCTGTATTCCCGTCACCTATGCATTATGCTGGTCCTACTGAAGTGCAATGGCATGCCAAGGCACGGGTAAATGCAGGTGCTAACTTTTACATTGTAGGTCGTGATCCTGCTGGTATGGGTCACCCGACAGAGAAGAGAGATTTATATGACCCTGATCATGGAAAAAAGGTTCTAAGCATGGCTCAAGGTCTGGAGAAGTTGAATATTTTGCCATTTAGGGTAGGTTTCACAACCTCTCACCTCTCTGCCAAAGCTCCTTTCCTATGCATTATTTGTCACTTTTGGCTAGCATCTGTAACAACATCATAAACTTCTATTTCCATCTAAGTGCATTAATAACATCATCATTGCAGAAACATATTACAACCATTGCTAACTCTGACTAGACACAATAGGATCAGACTGAACATTTTGAAGGTAGTATAGAAGACAATTGGTTGACAAACATGCGGGCCAGGTGGAAGCGCATATAAGACAGGGTTAGATCTAGTAATGAGGTGCTGTTGTTTACTGTTTTCCACTTTGATATCTGTTTCTATCTAACGTCAAAATGGTGGCAATTTACACTTGAGAGTTTGTAATGCATCTGCTGGGCTTAAGTTTTGTGGCTTAAGATGTGATGGATTACTGATGTTTAGAAATCAAGGCTCTAACATCCTTGTTTATGGCATTATCTCCACAGCGAAGCCATTGAGTAATCTTTCTGTTATTATACTGTGCAGGTGGCAGCATATGACACTGTGGCAAAGAAGATGGCATTTTTTGATCCATCTCGTTCCAAAGAGTTCCTCTTCATCTCTGGAACCAAGGTAGGAACAATATATCTGATTTCATAATTATTTTTGTTTCTACGGATCTAACAGAGTTGATGCTCAAAAAAGCCTTGAATTCCTCCTTGTTGTCTATAATTCATTTCCATAAGTCAGTTATGATGAGTTGTTTGACTCAAAAGTCCTAGGTATCCAATCATTTCAAGCTCCATTTGTTGACAAAGAATATGACAGCATCAAGCAAATCTTGTTTTAAGAGTAGAAAGGAAAGCATAATCACTGCTGATTGTGTGCATTCTTTGATCAAGGGTAATGTGGAATCATTAGGTGATTGTTTTTGCTATTGCACAGTTATTGCATGGTTCCGTAGGTTTTATATAGTGGGTTCAAGATGTGGAAGTTTGCTCTTAAGAACCTTCTCAAACTTCCTGTAATACTGTTGAAGATTTTTTTTTTCTTCGTATTTTAGGCAGCTGAAGGTTTTGCATATAATTTTCTACCTGTAATTTGGTATCCGCTTTGTTTTGTTGCAGATGAGGGCCTATGCTAGAAATGGTGAGAACCCTCCTGATGGTTTTATGTGCCCTGGTGGTTGGGAAGTCCTCGTCAAATATTATGAGCAGTTGCAGGCCGAAGAGGCAATGCCAGTTGTTGCATCTGCTTAAACCTATGATTTATCACCAGAATTACTGCCGAACTAGCTCAAGAGAAGCAAGAGTTTTTCCTATAGGATTTGGTGTGGTGGTTTACTTATTTGAAGAGTTTTCTTTCGATACCTGGCAGTTAGCATGGAATTTTTCACTAGGTTGTTTGTTAAAAGTTAAAATATTGAGTTGTTCTGTCATTCATTTTTAAGACAATTAATGATCCACGCGCAAGAAAAACATTTATTGCTGTCAATTATAAAATTAACCAAGGTGGTTTTCTTACTTTCCCCGTGAGCCTTGCGATAATATCATTGTGTCAGCTTGAGCTGTATCTCGGTTAGCTACTAACGTGTGTGCTTTTGTGCATTCTGTTTGCTTAAAAGATTTGTGTGGATTGTATGCTGTGGATCACTACCAGCGTGCAAGCTCAAAAGACTGATAGTTTGATTGGATAATCATTTCATTCACAAGGAGCGGGATGAGAAGAAATTCTCATGTCCGGTTATGCAGTAGAGATTGAATTGAGAAACTGCCATCAACTATCACCCCAGAAGAACCAGATGGGTTTTTTTTTTTTTACTGTCATGAACGAGGTTGTTCGTAGCTCAATTGCTGATGTAGCCACCTGGTGTTCAACAGGTTCTTCTGACTTGAGGTTTTAAATTTTAGAGACACTGTCAAGACATTGCATATGCTGGGTGGGCCTTTCCATGCCTTCTACCAATTTTCTTCCTCTCATGATTCTTCTGTTCTTGCCATTTTATACTATATTTTATACTATCCTAGAGCAAGATATTTCCGATGTCTCATCGTTGGAGGCTCAGCAACTGCAAGGACTAAATTTTTTTCAGATAGTTGCATGCTCTCTCCAAAATAATGGCACGCTCTCTTCGAAATAACCGGTACGAGGGGCCCAGTTTCACTGCATGCTGGGCTCTTCTGGTTTGGTAGGCACTGGACATAGGCCTAACAGGCGTGGTTAGCCCTCTGATTCTGTCTGGCTAGGATGCTAACGTGCAAGGATTCGAATATTCAACCACTAATGGTCAGTCAACAATCCTTTCAATTTGATGGTAGCGGCCAAAAAAGAACATATTATTTATGAGAAATTTATAACCAATGAGTGAATTGACTCGAATCATACGCAAAATGGGGTTTGAGGTACCAAAAGTGACTCAAATTTGATGGTAGGTAAACGAAATAGGTTTGGTGTGGCTCTGGGTTTTCAACAAGTAAAAAAGTTTTATCCATGTAAAAAACAACAATTTAATATTTTTAACAGTTAAAACGCAGTTTCAACTACTTAGCCATAAGTGTACTTAAGTCTAAGACCCGAACCGAAGGGACATAATGTGCTAACAAGCAGGTCTAATCAGGCCATTTTGCACTCTTAACCTTGTTATTAAACTGGGATACCTGAAGGATAGCTAGTCCTTCTTTATTAGGAGGACCACTGCGACTAGCTGTCCTTAATGCTTTGGGTTTCTGCTCTCTAACACCTAAGAGCAAAACAAAGAAAAATGGAAGTAAGAACACGAACGATTTACCACTTTATAACCGCAACCACTAGATTTTCTTCCAAAATGGAAGTCGGTTCTGAACCCTATTTAAAAAGTAGTTGAAACATCTCAAAAAATCAATCCATATATACAGTTAGTTGTTTTGCAGTTTAATAGCACTTGAATGTGCTTTACAAGTTAGAAAATTGTCTGGAGTTCATGGGCTCCTTGACGGCACGTACACGTTTCATCCTTGCAATCCACACCTAGCTCATCCACCCTGGCTTGGACCCATGGTTACAAAACATTGGTCCCTCTTGTGACGTGCAACACAAAACTATCATACAGTTGTGTTCCACACCAAATGAATTTGACATTAATTCTCCTCCTCCATGCTGTTACAGTACTACATGTGCACCTTAATGAGTTTGAGGTACAAATCCGTAAAGTCCTTCGGGTTCTTCGTTTTCTGGGGCTTAGCTGTCATATATGGGGGCCAAAGCAAAATTCCTTTTCTTCTTGATTTTACACATACTTTCATATGTTAGGTTTTAAATCTGCATCAATCTCGTCTGTGTCTTCAAAATTGTTAATACATTGGACTCTATGATCATATGTGGTGGTTAAGGCCTTCCCAGGATGGCAATATCTCCATGTATATTGCTGTTATTGCTATGGTTTTGTTACCATTGTAGCCTGTATGGTCCATGGCAACCTTTTCTTTGTCCTCAGCATGTTTATTACTGTCGATATAGTTTCTTGGATCGATCCTTTTCAGCTTCTAACCCACGCCCTATACTCCTCACGGTTTTTTTCTATTTAATCTCGAAACAAAAAACAGGATACAAATGTGGGGTCAACTGATAGTATGCACAGATGGGGCTTTCATTGGCAAATGCTTCACCACCCTTTATTTCGTATATGGTAAGAAATGCCCTTCCACGAAAGATCCAAATGGGACAGTTTGAAAATGTTTGGTAAGCTACATGGCTAAAGCAGTTGGGAGGGACTTGGGTCAAAGTCCTTACAACGTTGTCTTTACAAGAGGTATTGAAGGCAAAAGTAACATGGCCTTCATGTGCTTAGCTTATAATAGACGGTCATTTTCTACCCAGGAAATTGCCTTCGTCTAGCCATCAATAGTCACTGCTTTTCAGAGAATTATAGAGGACCCACTTTTCTGTTTTTATCTCCCTTTCACCAGCTAATCTCATTCGCAGAACATGGGGGTAGCTTCCTTTGAAGACCGTGTGAGTACCCTCATGGCCCAGTTCTTGTTTCAGCTCTCCTTCAAATCCTCAATCAGGCATCATAGGCAACCTTCAATCGGTTGCGTAAATAGCACAGATCTACACCAGTTATAGTCAAGTCATACCATTATAAGACTTTCATAATTAGACTCATGATTTATCAAATCGGCCGTTTGATGCAAGTTATTGACCAACGACTAATTAAAGCAGCAAGATTCATGGATCTTCCACTCAGTTTTTCTGTTCTTTGAATTGCTTATAGCTATAACCTGTGTAATCTATTGGGGACATTTTCTCAAGAAGCCCGTGAAGGACGACAAGAAAGTGTTAAAAATGTTTACACGTTCAGGTATTTGCTTATAAAGTCAAGGGTGTTTGGGATATAATAATTGTTTTTTTAAATAATTTAAAATAATTTTTTTAATTTTTTTTTATATCACCAAATCAAAATAATAATAAAATATATAAATAAATAAATAAATTTAATTTTAACATGTCAGAATCTCAAATGAGTATCGATAGACATAAACCATACAAGCATGCATGTATTGCCGTAAGGAAGTGAGGTACTGTCATTGTACTAGTAGTTATTATCATGATGATTATTATTAACTTAACTACAAACTAAACGAGGAGTGAGGTACTGTCACTGTACTAGTTGTTATCATGATGATTATTAACTATAAACTAAAATAAGAGTAATTTTTATTGTATCCCATCTCATATATTATTATTAATTTAAATATTATTTTGTTTTTTTAATTAATATTTTTTTAAATTCATCATTTTTTTTATTGAGTTATCCCCTTAATTAGTCATGAATTTGGTGAATTGACTCGGGTTACTTTTTATATTTTTTTAATTGATTTTTTTTAGTCTCATCTTTTTAATATTAGACTGATTGAAGATTAAAATTTATAATTTGTTTTAATTCGTTTTTCTTGGGATTATTTTGGTCTTATGATCAAGGTCGTGAATTTAATAGGTTAATTCGGATCTTTTTATAGGTCCTTTGTTACTCAATTTTTTTTTAATTTCAAATCGATTAAGAATTAGGCTTCATAATTTATTTTAATTTGCTTTTTATGAGGTTATCATAGTCTCATAACCCAGGTATTAGATTTGATATGTTAACCCGAGTTGACCCAAATCAATCCAATATATTGTTATTTTAATATTAAAAAAATATCATCTTAAATATTTTTTTTATCAAATTATATTCTTACATGTTGTGTGAATTAACCCATAAAATTAACTAAGTTATATTAAATCAACCCTTACATAATTTAATTTTTTTTACTATAAAAACATTATCAACACAAAACCATTCCTTTTCATTCAAGATCTTACCCACAGCGTAGTCTGACCCGGAATGTAATAAAGGTCAATCATCTAGTAAAAAACAAAATACAGAAAGAGAAAGAGAAAGAGGACAAGGCAGGACAGTAGCCGTATGAAACATTAAAAAGGGAGCTAATTTCGTAGAATGGCAAGTTTTCTGGGCCTTAGAACATGGGGGGAATAAGGTATTCTGCATTATAGCCAGGCTAGGAGTTAGGACAATGCACTCCTGTTTCTCTCTCATTTATTTTCCCTATTTATGGCTGACCAAGACCATTTACGTTCTTATTTTGTGGTGCTGGCTAGTACTAGTTGGAGAACCATCACAGGCCATTTCCAATAATTTCTTCAAGGCAATAAACGTGTTATAATTACATAAATATTTTCTGATCAGTTATTATCTCAAAATAGAAAAAACAAAGATAGTTGAGATTTATATTTTGAAATCATAAAAATTTATCCTAAAAATATTACAAAAATATGTTTCTTTTTTTCCATTTCTTTAACTAAGTACAATTTTTACTGACAGGTACCCATCTGCTATATATTGACAGGAGTTCTCAGGAAGTTAAAAACTAAACCTATCAGAACTATTATTTCACTGGGAAGGAAAAGCTTTCCACGCCCTCAAATTCTCACACGCTTTAGATTTTTCTTCACTTTTCATGCTTTAAATACTGTATAAATGTGTGGATTCAACATGTATGTGTGAGATGAATAAGGTATATGAACTATTAAATATCTATTAAAACTGATATATATTAGCTAAGCAAAAGGATTGATTAATGATAATTGATCAACCATATTTATGGCGCTGGATTCCGTAAAAAGTGGTGTTAGAATTACAATATTGGTGGGAATCGTTGACAGATTAATGGGGCCGTGCTGCCTCCCTTCTCCAAGAATACGAAGGATTCTTCAATTTTTACAGAGCACCCCTAGCAGCAAGGGAATGAGAGGATCATCTTCCGTGGTCTTGTCTTGGCTTGAGCCTGTTGCTGCTAGCCCTCATCAAGTTAAAGCATCCGATTTTTATTTTCTTAATGCTAAATAAAGGTAGATGAACATCAAGAATTTTTGATAAAATCAGCACTACTCCTCCCTCCAAGAGCAAAGGAAAGAGCTGATCAACAGGAGTGACATGGATTAATAGAGCATCGAAGTGTGTAGCTGCCGTGTCACTATTAGTTTGATGGAGTGCATTCACCTAAAGAAATTGTTGAAAGCAGTCAAATTATTTCTCAAATACATGTATGAATTTCCTAAACTATAGTTATATAAGGAGAGTAAATGCACGGCATGCTTAATTTGCTATGGCAAAACCCTTCAAGGCAAGTCGTACCAGATGCACATGCATGTGAATAACTGCTCTTTATCTGTCACTCAATCCACAGAATCACAAGCCTAGCAGTTAAGATGAGCGAAACCCTCAGCAGTCAGCACAGCTATTATTGATCACTGAATCATGAACAACGTAGAAATGAGAGAAGGGTAAAAATTCTCCTCTTCTTTTTTACAGTATTTCGTAAGTGATGAAGATATAGAATTACAAGTGTCAGGTCAATTAACCTTGTTTATATATAGAGAAGAGGCCCCATTTTGATCATTAATTACATATAAAGACTCGAGCCCAGATCACCTTAAATCTTAAGCCAAGTCTTGGCTATTCCTGTAGAACCTTGGCTGGATTTTCCATCTGAATTACCACAGGAATGTCATATGAACTGCACTTAGAATTGATCACACGTTGCTCTTTTTTCTAAGATACTATGCTCTTAGTCCTGGTGAAAGAGTGAAAGAGAAGCGAAGTCAAAGTTACTAGTGATGTGAGAATTTCAAAGATCAAACATAAGAAATTGAAGAATGTGTCCAACCACTCGTAAGAGGGAACACTGAAAAATCTGTATCTTAGAAACTTGAAGAAAAATAATGTATAATTAATATTCCACACAGAAAAGTTAAACAGCTAGCATGAAAACTGTTAAATGTGAATGGAAATTATATGGATCAAGGTTATGGCATGCTTGGATTTGGATTATGAGGTAGCGGATCGAGTTAATAGATTTACCCGGATTTATTTCAAAACAACGTAGTTTAAATAAACATTTTAAATAGACTGATATAACATCATTTTAAATAAAAATTAAAAAATATATATTAAAATCAGTCCATTGAATTATGCTCAAGTTTGATCAAGATCGCGGGTTTACATATTGTGATTGTCCGGGGTTGACGGCATCATTTCCCAACATAATTCAGAAATAAACAAATCCAAGTCAAGTTCTGCGTCGATGATCACTTGATTAGTCGACCTTCTGCATGCACTGGATAGGTTTGATAACGGTGATCTCGATCAATAAAATTGCTTTTGACGAGAAAAGTGATAGTCCTATTACAGGAATGTTTTCACTGTTTCACTTTTGACTTGAAGATCAATGTCTGCCCAAAAAAACCAAGTAAATAAAGAGGAAGCATAGGAAACTGCAGTGGTGCTTCCATGAACTTGCAATTGAAGGTACAACTAAAAAAAACGTTATGAATTCACATGTTTCTCTGGGTACATTTTACTATAGACAAGAATAATGAATTTACCTTCTTATCTTTTTTTTTAAAAAAAAATTAGGCTTAACGTAAAGTTGTCTTTGCAATGAGAGCATTTTGATATTTTTAAATTGATCGGAGCATGATTGATATTTTCCCTTTAAATTACATAGTAAACTGTTATAAGTACCCTTAAAATTAATACATTATTGTGTTTTATTGAGAGGTAGATTTATATTTTTAATTATAAAATGTACACTAAAATAACTAATTTATCCTTATATACAAAAATACTTTGACTGCCAAAGAGTTCATCTTATCATTTTTATTTGCACAGTAAAAAAATCCTCATTGCCCTTAGGAGTTTAATTTTTTATGCCTTAGATTTAAGGGTGTTTTTGTTATTGCACTATTGGGTTTTTTTTTTTTGTCATTGGAAAAAGTAAGGGTTAGTTTTGTTTTTTAATGAACTAAATATATTTTTAAAAAATAATTCGCTAACGTGTGTTAGGCACGCTTCAGCTACTCTATTTTTGAATGGGGCATGCAGCTAATTTCAACAACCATAAATATCATTTTGGAGTGTCTTTAGATTCCTCTCAGTGTCTCCTCCATATAACAGTGGCGTATGTAGAAGAAGAAGCTCTGATATGGCTTTGATAACAATTTCTTCTTTTCTTCTTTTTTCTTTCCTCTTTCTCCCTTGATTTTTGCATCCTACCCTACAATTTTTAAATCAATCCCCTGGCTTTTCTTTATTTTTTATTTAAATTTTAATTGTTTGATTGATATTTGTTTTATTTCAAATAACTTATGAAAATCAAAATTTGTTTTAATTTTATTCTCATTTGATTTTTTTTCTTCTCTTTGATTGATATTTATTTTATTTTAAATAACTTATGAAAATAAAAACTTGTTTCAATTTCATCCTCATTTGATTTTTTTAGTTTTTCAGATTTGATTTTTATTTTTTTAATTGTCATTTATGTCACTTGAGATAATTTTATAATTTATTTATTTTTGATGATTTTACCCTCAATCATTTTTTTCTATTAGATTTTATTCTCATTCTTTTGATCTTTTTTTTAAATATAACACACACACACACACACACACACACACACACACACACACACACATATATATATATATATATATATATATATATATATATATATAAAAAAAATAGAGAG
>Ga0307517_10008483_pt1 | contig 14745 bp, 17 predicted proteins | sample 23_EM_MG_FD_194515 | JGI IMG/M metagenome (GOLD analysis project Ga0307517, IMG submission 194515) | Populus trichocarpa ectomycorrhiza microbial communities from riparian zone in the Pacific Northwest, United States - 23_EM | ecosystem: Host-associated > Plants > Roots > Unclassified | place... | reverse complement strand
ACAAGAAATACACACCAGTTTAACCGTGCAGGAAAACCTAACCAGACATATCCGCTAGCATTCTCGAACCCATAACTTCAAGAGGAAGAAAAAAAAAAATAGAATTTTTTTTTTTAAAATCCGACGAGTAATTATTTACTTTTATGGTAGAAAATAATAATAGGATATTGAGAGATGTCAACCTTGTCTAGCTCCATCTATGAACTCACTACTTACCTATCGATGGTTGGACAACTCTTATTGCTCGATTAATCCACTTAGTAAGGTATTTTAAGGGGTTGTAGTAGAAGTTTTTTAAAATATATTTGATTTGAAAAAAATATTAAATTAATATTTTTTTATAATTTAGATATGCTGAAATTAAAAATAAAAAATTTAAAAAATATTATTTTGATATATTTTCAAATGAAAAATATTTTTTAAAAACATTATGCACCATAATACTAAACATGCACTAAAGCTCGAATTCATCTGATTTGTCTTTTCATGTCTCAACAAAAAACCATAGTTTTTAAACCTGACCCGGTAATCAATCCAGACCAAGACCCGGATCACGGGTTTTGACCGGGTTATCCTGAGTTGACCCCCAATTATTCTTTTATAAAACAAAACGACATCGTTTTTATTAAAAAAATAAATAGTTAATAGGTTACAATCGAGTTTTTGACTGGATCAATTAAATTTTTATCTTTTCTTATATTTTCTTAAAGCCATCTCAGTTCCGACCCTGGATCGGCCTGATCCCGGGTCAACCTACCAAGCCAGACCGAGTTTTAAAACTATTAAAAAAAACCTCTCCACGTTTTCTTCTATTTATGTAGAATTACTTTTTATTAAAAATTAACATATTTATGAAAATATTTTTTAAAGTTAACAGGGTGATTTAAGGACTAAATAATTATTTTGCATTTAGTTTAAATTTCTCATAAATAATTAAATATACACCTCCATGCTTGGTTTATTTAAAAAAGAAAAAAAAGTGAAAATGGAGAAGGTGAAAATTGATTGACCTCATTTAATTAAAGGAAGCAGCAACCAGACGTCCATCTTTTTATCGTGTTTTTTTTTTCCTTATATATATATATATATATATATATATATATATAAAGAAAGGAAAACACGATAAAACTGGATGCGGAGAGAGACAGAGACGTGAACGGAGACACGTTTCCTCTATTTTCTCTTTCATCATACTGAATCCTTCCTCTTCCCATTATCCTTCTCTCTTTCAAATTCCTCTAAAAAAAACCTTCAAAAAAAATATCAAATTAATCACCTAAATCAAATTTTCTGTACCATAAAATTAATTAATTTTTTAGACAATCAAAAATATTTATTCATCTCTTTGTATATTCCTCCATTTCTCTTAATCATTCTCTTAATTGGGTTTTCTTTAGATTTTTTTTTGCCTCAAAACACCCCCAAAAAAAACATTTTTTTTGAAGTTGAATTGGTGGTTTTTTTAATATATATATTTTTATTTTTGCCTTTGGTTTAGCTGCTTTTTTTCATATAAATAAAATTGGAAGTCATGGATGCACTTGTAACCTAGAAGATTCAATTTTTTTATTTTGGGTTGAGTTCAGGGTTTTTTTTCCCCTGTTCGATTTCTACTATAATTTTTTGATTCTTCAAAAAAGGAGCAGTCTTTTGTTATGCTAAAAAGGGAAATTGGAGAATCAGAGGTTATAGCAAATTGGGTATTTGTTACCTTTGTTGTTTTTGGCTTTTGTTGCTACTATTATGAGGAATAGTAGTATTAACAGTGATGTTCAACAACAGCAGCAGAAGAATTTGCAAGGGAGAGTTAATGGTAATAATATTAATAATAATGGTTTTTTGCCGAGCTCGTTTCGGGCGATTTCGAGTTATTTGAGGATTGTTTCGTCCGGTGCATCAACGGTTGCGAGGTCTGCTGCGTCGGTTGCACAGTCTATTGTGGATAGGGATGCTGATGCCAATCATGATCAGGTAAAAAAGTAAAAAAATTAAACGTTTTTTATATCTTTTTTGTCTATGTTGTGTAAGATTGTAGAGAAGCGAAGATGTTAGATTGTTGATTTATGGTTAGAGAGATTGAATGTGCAATCTAGTTAGGCCATATGGTTTTTGTTTCTGGTATTTTAGAGTGGGCCATGTTGAATTTTTAATTGAAAGTATTGTTCTTTTTAAGAGGTTTGTGTACATGTGTGTGAACGTGTGAATCTAAAGTGCTCAAGTTGAGATTGGGAATAAAGTGGGATTTTTGAAGCATAAGCAGTTCATATATGGTGTGTGATTTAGTTTGGAAATTAAAAGATGTTGGTGTTAAATTTGTGATCCAAGTCAAGATTATGGAGTTTGAATGTGCAAAATAGCTCATTTAATGTGTTTTGATACTATTAAATGTGTTCTTTATTAGTTGGAAGTGGTTTAATTCGAGTTAGGCAGGGGAAATTTGGAACTGGTGTGTTATTTTTGAGTGAAAGAGGGAATGGTAAATGGATAGTGAGGGATGGAAGAGTAGGAAAGGTACTGCCTCACATGACTGAGTGGATTATGTACCTTCTTGAACCTATGTGTTCCTTTGATTCTGATATATTTTCAAGTGAACAAAGTTGAAAGGATTAAGAGAGAAGGCATGAATGGAGTTGATTTTTGCTTTCTTATCTTTCATCTAGAAACTCTTTTATTAGTCAAATCAAACAAGAGAAGTTTGGGTTCGAAGTTTGATTTCTTTCCTTACTTTCCTTGCTTCTCAAATAACTGGAGAGATGGATTACTTTTTGTCTTCCTTTCTTTTAGTTGTAAGCCAATTCATCCCTTCCCTAACCAAATAAACTCTTCATGTGAAAGATATGGTGAACTGTGGTGCTAGCCATTTCAAACTTGTTGAATAAATTGATGTTTGGGGACTTCAAATATATCTTTCAATTGATTTAGGGGACATTGATAGATATAAATACAAGTCTTCTGTAAGTTTATTTTGGATGATAAGGCTGATGTTCTCTGCTGCAATTTGGAGAGTGAAAATTCTAGCATGCTGATTTGTACTTATCTTGCAAGTTAAATCACAGCGATTTGGACTGTTGATTTTATAATCCACTATAAATTGAATGGGATACTAGTGTATGACTTCTGGTCATAATGGAGAGAAGTTGAAATACTGGGTGCACAGCAATCTGGCCTGTTGATTTGGAGTCCTTGAAATCAAGATCTGAACGGAGAGAGCTCTGATCCTTTATCATTTCTATAATATGCAGGTCTGCTGGGCTGGGTTTGACAAGTTAGAGGGTGATGATGATGTCATTCGTCAAGTCCTCTTATTGGGATATCAGTCTGGTTTCCAGGTTTGGGATGTTGAAGAAGCAAATAATGTCCGCGACCTTGTCTCCAGACATGATGGTCCCGTGTCATTCTTACAAATGCTACCAAAACCAATAACATCAAAGAGATCAGAAGACAAGTTTGCTTACAACCGACCTCTTTTGGTAGTTTGTGCTGATGGTGTACAAGATGGGAATGTTTCTAATAACCATGACCCTGTTAATGGTAGCACTGTGTCAACTGTTGTCCGGTTTTATTCTCTTAGATCTCAGTCTTATGTGCACGTGCTAAAGTTCAGATCAGCTGTTTATTCTGTAAGGTGCAGCTCTCGAATTGTGGCTATTTCTCAATCGTCTCAGGTTTGTTTGCTTGTGCAGATTTGTCTCTTTTCAAGCATCTTTTTTTTTCCAGCATGTGATAGTTAGGCTTTTCTGCTGCAGGTACACTGTTTTAATGCCACAACATTGCAGCGGGAATATACTATTCTTACAAACCCTATGGTCATGGGTTCTCCTGGTTCTGGGGGTATAGGCTATGGGCCTCTAGCAGTTGGTCCCAGGTGGCTGGCTTATAGTGGAAGTCCAGTTGTGGTTTCCAATTCTGGTCGTGTGAGCCCGCAACATCTAACACCTTCTGTGAGTTTTTCTGGCTTCACTTCAAATGGGAGCTTGGTTGCTCATTATGCAAAAGAATCAAGCAAGCAACTTGCTGCTGGAATTGTGACCCTGGGAGACATGGGATATAAGAGGCTGTCCAGGTATTGTTCGGAGCTCTTACCTGATTCCCATGGTTCCCTCCAATCAGGGAGTCCTAGCTGGAAAAGCAATGGAACTGTTAATGGCTATTTTCCAGATGCAGATAACATTGGAATGGTGTGTATTGTGCTTCCCCTTTTGTTTTGTTCCAAGTGCTACTAGAACCTTTCTTTTCCAAACTGTTTCTGTTTACCCTTATGTTAATTCTAAAGTAAATGTGTTTTGTTTGCTTTAATGAGTTTCTTTTTGGAGAAATGCATGATATTACTTTATAACAATGGCACGTTAAGAGTGTTAACTGGCACCCCTATGCAAGTAATGTTCATTTGTTCCGAGGGATGAATTTCTGCCCAGGAATGTTATGTTAGGAAGTAGTTATGAGATGATGCTATTGTGTTTCATCTGCATGTCTTTTCTGCCTCGATTTGGATTTTCTTTAATGAACTGGTACAAGTATGATTGCTCTTGTAGAATCCCCCCTCTTATGTACTCTTTGTTTTTCAGGTTGTTGTCAGGGATATTGTCAGTAAACTTGCTATTGCCCAGTTTAGAGCACACAAGAGTCCTATCTCTGCTTTGTGCTTTGATTCTAGTGGGACCCTTTTAGTGACTGCCTCAGTCCAGGGTCATAACATTAATGTTTTCAAAATAATGCCTGGACTCCAAGGAAGCTCCTCTGCTGGTGCATCTCATATACACCTGTACAGGCTGCAACGTGGATTTACAAATGCAGTAAGACCAGAAAAAATGTTCTTATATTTTGTTTTGGATTATTGCATCATGTGCAGATAGATTTGATCTTTGTTTATCTCTTCTGGTTTTATTTCTCAGGTTATACAGGACATCAGTTTCAGTGATGACAGCTACTGGATTATGATAAGTTCATCAAGGGGAACAAGCCATTTGTTTGCTATTAATCCCTTGGGAGGATCAATGAACTTTCAATCTTCTGAATCTGGTCACGTCATGAAAAATAGTGGATTGGGAGTAATGACCAAGCCGACTGTTCGTTGCCTGCCCAGTTTAGGTTTACAAATGCATAGTCAACAGACCCTTTGTGCATCTGGCCCCCCACTCACACTATCTGCTGTCAGCAGAATAAGAAATGGAAATAATGGTTGGAGAGGCACTGTAACTGGTGCTGCAGCGGCTGCTACAGGCAGACAGGGTTACCTTTCCGGTGCTATTGCTTCATCTTTTCACAAATGCAAAGGCAGTAATGATATGTATGTGGATGGAGCGTCTTTCAAGTCAAAGTACCATCTTCTAGTTTTCTCTCCTTCTGGTTCTATGATTCAATATGCATTGAGGATATCAGCTGGTGTAGATTCAATGGCAATTTCATCTGGACTTAATGCAACTTATGAATCAGCTGCGGAAAATGATGGAAGGTTAGTAGTTGAGGCAATGCAGAAGTGGAATATATGTCAGAAACAAAATCGAAGAGACCGGGAGGATAATGCTGATATATATGGTGAGAATGGGAATTCCGATAGCAACAAGATACATCCCGAAGGCATAAAGAAAGGAAATAGTATATATCCTGAAGATAGTGCAGTCACAAATGCAAAGATCAGCTCTGAGGAAAAGCATTATTTGTATATTTCTGAAGCTGAACTGCACATGCATCAACCTCGTTTCCCATTATGGGCAAAACCTGAGGTATTTTAAAAAACTGTTAATAAAAAACATGCACATTTTAATTTGTGTCTGAAATGCTGTCAATTGCTTGCCAGATATACTTCCAATCAATGATGACAGAGGGGATAAAAGTGGATGATGCAGATGCATTGCAAGGGGAAATTGAGATTGAAAGAATTCCAACTCGCATGATTGAAGCAAGGTCAAAGGACCTGGTCCCACTTTTTGATCATCTTCAAACACCAAAATTTCTACATACAAGGTAGGCATAAAAGTTTTGTATCCATTTACTTTTCTGATTATGTTGAAGTCTTCAACTTTATTGAATAAAACTCGTTAGCCCCTCCAAAATGGAAAAATCCCTCAGGTTTAAAAAGCGTCAAAAGAATTTGGCCTTTTACAGATTGGAGTTCAATTTTGTATGCAGAAGGCTCTTGTTTCCTACCAAAATATATTTGTTTCTCAGCAGAAAATTTTATATTTTTGCTGATATCAATGTTCTCTTATTTTTACCCAGTATAGTTTGTTTTGAAATGATCCTACCTTATGTGACTTAATCTGTAGAAAGAAAAAAAATTGTTACTGTGCCGATCAAGTGTTTTTTGATTATTGTTTTTTCACCTGATTACACTCTTTATTTAATTCCTCAGAAGATGGCCTCAAAGTTGATCAAAAGTGATTTTAGATTCCTAGTGTAGATGTATATTCTATTTTATGGTCAAACAAATTCATTTCCTCAAATGCTATTAAGTTGATTGGGGATAAAAACATTTTGATTTTTGGCAGCATATATTTTTGTGGGCTGATCAGATTGGAGCATTTATTGAGGGATGATTGAATCATGAAATCCGTGACTAAGGAAAACTTTGTTTAATTTTTTGGGTACTGCAAGCGGCTAAGTTTTAGAAGTTGCAGGTCACTGAAACATCTTTATTGGAGTCCACATCATTGATTTATTTATTATTTCCTGTTTTTCCTTTCATAATTTTTTATGTGCAACAGTGAGAACCCATATTGATTATCATGCAAATATAATTTCTATCACTTACAGGGTTCCTTCCTTAGATAGCAATAGTAATGGGCGTCTGCAGCATCAAAGTTACGGGCCGTCTGAAAATGGCAGGCTTTCTTGCAGGAGCAGCTCTGGCTCCCTTGACTCCATGACTGAGAATGGTCTGCAGCATCAAAGTTACGGGCCGTCTGAAAATGGCAGGCTTTCTTGCAGGAGCAGCTCTGGCTCCCTTGACTCCATGACTGAGAATGGTGCTGTAGTGGCTGAACTTCACAATGGTGTTGAAGAAACTGGGTGGAATGGTTCTAGGATGCCAGTAGAAACTAGGGGCGTTGTAAATAGCAACGGCAGCCCTAAAACTAATTCTCGGCTTGAGGTTGTAAATAATAGAGAGAGCTCAAGAACGGAGGCTCAGCTCAAGTTTGTAAATAATAGCAATGAAGGTCTGAAAATGGAGAATCAATTTGAAAATGAAGAAGATGAATTTGATTAGAGGTAATTTTCTACCCTTGAAATCTTTTTAGCTCATCAAAACGAGTGCGTTGAGATTGATCACGCTGTCAGACACTAACGTGCAAATTTCCTTCTCTTATTTTTTCCTTTCAGGTGTGCAGTTATTCTTTTATTATGTGGAAGGTTCATTAACCATGTTAAATATTGTGGACAAGAGTGAGGCTTAGGTGGTTTGACTGTGAAGCGGAATTGTGGATTACTGCTACTGTTACTGGGGTTTCGTACTTTTGTTCACTTTGTAAATAACCGACGAATATTCCCACCAATCCGTTGGGATATGTAAATAATAGCGTAACTTCATAACTTTTAGTTCCTTAAACAGGTTACGTACCACGCCGCTCCGCAGCTTGGATCAAAGATCTTTTTAACCAAAAAACGTAATAGGAATTTTTTTGATATTATTATTAAACATAAAGGCAATCGACTGCATCCAGCCTTGCATGAAGAACTGAAAGGTTTGTTGCAGTCTTGTATCTAGACTGCTGTTTCTCGTGGCGCCGCTGCAACTAGGATTGTTGTTGTCTCAGTTGCTGCTACTTTTTGGCTTGATCTGGTACTATGTTTTGCATCCACCAGTATTGGCGAAGGTGTTATTTTTATTTTTTTATAAAATAAAAAAATAGATTAATTCTAGTCAAGTTGTCTAACCCGTAATCCAAAACTTGCTGTAGATTGATATAGAAAGTAATTATGGTGTCTTCAGGTTCATTAATTATAGTAACAATTGAAAAAATAGGTATAATGTCACCGTTCATGTGCTAGCTACTTCTGTTATAGATTTTAAACTCTTTTAGGTGGTCGTGGTTTTATCTCTGTTAAGGTATGATTTAGGAGTGAATTTCAACTTGATTTTTGTTAATATTTGATTTTTTTTTGTTTTAAATTAATTGTTTTAGTGTTTTGTTTTGATATGCTGATATTTAAATAAATTTTTTAAAATAAAAAAATATTATTTTGATATTTTTTCAAGTAAAAATTACTAAACTTTCAAATACTCTATAAAGCAATCTGTTTGAACTATTAAACCTGGTGCTACAGAATCTTGTGATCCCCCTATTCTTTTCAATTCATAATTATCTCATATTGATATATAATGTCAATTGTGTATCTACTTTAGTTGATTTGACTGCTATTTTATCACTATAACAAACATCATTAGTTCCAACCTTATCCAATAATCTTATTTGAATGCCTCGCATAACCGAGGAATCAGTACTAATGTATCCATGTTTCTGCCTTTTTTTGAAATCTCAACAGTTAAAAAAGAGTGACTATATTATTTTAATGGCATCTTTTCAGGAAAGTGTTTGTCTACCATATGCATGCTCTCATCATCATCTAGAAAGCAGGCATGGTTGTGGCATCGTTGTTTTGGGACATGCATGTATTTATGATCTGTTTCTAGTCGTGTGCTTACCTTCAAAACATCATTGGGTTGTCTCTCTTCTTATATACTACGGCAGCCTTATCATCTGATATTACAGTGTGTTTTTTGTTGGCTATGTATTTCATCAAAAGGGGTATAAGATGTTTTTTGTCACAGAGAAAATATGCTATGGACTTGTTAAAAGAAGCTGACATGCTCTGGTGTCAATCTTCAAGTATGCCTATTGAACAAAACCATGACTTGAAAGAACTTGCAGATCAAGTACCTACTGATAAGGGAAGATATCAAATGTTGGTTGGTCGATTAATCTATTTTTCACATATAAGACACACCATAATTAAAGGAATAATATATCAGAAAATACTATACTCTAATTTACTTGTAAATTTTTAATTTTTAGCTATAAAATAAAGAAATCAATGTGATATTCATAACATGTTTATATTCTTACATGGGTTTTTATTCTTATCCGAGCAGAACACAAGCAAAAAGATTGTACAGACATGGTCTTTGTTCTCTCAGGTTCTCCAAGGATAGAGGACCTGCCTGCATGCATGTTCTGTTTGCGTTTTGCAGGCATATCTGGCGAATTTCCTGCTTGCTTGTCAGTATCAGAGATTCGTCATCAGCTTGCTAGTTCATAAATCGATTATATTGTGAATATATCAGACCAATCACGCCCTAAGTAATCTGATTGCTATTCTCTACAATACTGATCAGCTTGATTTGTTACTGGAGAAGAATAGTTTCCTGTTCTTACACACCAAATACTGTCCAAAACGAGGAGTCATTTTCCATTTAGAAGCCCTGTGATGTCGAAGTCCAAACTCCCTTCAACATGCTACAGAGCAAAAAAACTTCATTTGTTGGCAAAGTTAAGTGGCACCAAACAACAAACCTTCTAGTTAAATATATATATTTTATCAAACCCTTCCTCTCAACTTCCCTCCTTCAGTGCCAAGCCAAAGTACTCCAAAGCCTCTTCTAAGTCCCATGTCTCTTTCTCCTTAACAACCCTCTTCGATCTTTCTCATGTATATTAAAACATTCAAAAAACAAGTCTAAACACACACACACACACACACACATGTCTAGCCCAATTGCTAAGCAAGTTTAATTAGGTGACTGATAGAAACCTCCTTAAATTAACTCCTACCAAATCCTTCCTCTTACAGCCGAGTTCTTGCAATTCTACTCATCAGTTCTTCTTTGAGTGCGACTGCCAAATGATGAAATAACCAACCAAGAAAAGACAACAAGAAACTGCTCTACTTTTGGGGTTGATATTGCTTCTTGTTTCTTGGTTTTGCTGTATTTTAGGTGTTTGGTTTGAAATAAAATGCAGCTTCATATATCACCAAGTTTGAGGCATGTAACAGTTCTTCCAGGAAATGGTGTTAGAGAATTTATCAAAGTGAAGGTTAGAGCAAGAAGGGTTTCGTATCGAATGCTCTTCTACTCTCTCTTGTTCTTCACATTTCTTCTTCGGTTTGTGTTCCTTTTGTCCACCGCTGACACCATTGATGCAGAAACCAAGTGCTCTACACTAGGTACATTTTCAATATTAGTATATTGCATTAATTTCTTTTCGGTTCTTCTTGTCATGTCTTTTAGTAGATTTTCAAAATGCAGATTGCTTGCGTTGATTGATGATATAGTTAAGGATTTAAGAATAATGTTTCTCCGAAGCTAGAGATTAATGAATCTTAAGATATAGCTTCAAATTATGAACAATTGTTTTTCAAAGATTGATACAGAACAACCAATGACTGGCCTGTTACGTATAGAATAGGAGGCAATGGCGTTTTAATTTTAGTTTCTTTATTTAATAATAGCATTGAATCAAAATGTCAATGGGAAATGAGTTGGCTATCGAAGAAAACACACACACACACACACATATATTTTATCCAAAAGAAATTAAGGATCAAGAATCATGGAATGAATTAGATAAAAAAAAATATACAAGGATAAACTTGGAAATGAATTAAATTAAAGAAAGGCTGATGAGAAAATATGTTACTTTTTGGGGACCAAATGCATGGCTGTTATGAAAAAAATAGAAACTTAAGGACCAAATTAGAAGATATTAATCCTTCGGGGCACCAAAGCATAAGGTAGTTCTGAACCTGTCAAGCACTCTTGCCCCAACATCAGGCTATTTCATTGACAATTATCATTAATAAAACAACCATATATAGCTAGTCAATTGTTAGCACATCAACAGATCTGAGAAGGAAAGATTCAACCATTTGATACATTCACCAACGTTTGGTGTGAAACCACCCTCTGCCCTTAAGAGGCTGCCTTAATATTTTAATATTTATTGTGTGTTTGGTGTTGTAATAGTTTTTACTGTTATGATTTGTAAAAATAAATTAATAAAAAAGTTATAAATTATAGTTTTTGTTTTAAATAAGATTTTTAGTGAGAGTTTTCAGCGAAATCTATTTAAAACTATAGTGTGTTAATTAACCAAATATTTTAAAAGTATAATTGGGACAAAATACAATTCCAAACGAATCCTTAATCCTAATATTGATTAAAATGAGGATGATAATGTTATTAGTACTTGCTAATGCAATATAATTTGGTATTTAACAGCTTAATGATCTAGCCTTAATATTTAATCCAATACTGATAGGTTGCCTGGGGAAAAGACTAGGACCAAGAATATTGGGGAGAAGGCTTGATTCTGCTGTAAGCTCCTTAACCCTTGAATTTGATTTTGTGTATCAAACTTTCTATAATGTTAATTGCTAATGATTGGATTCATTGTTTGGTGTCTAAAGGTACCAGAGGTGATGTATCAAGTACTAGAACAACCACTTGACAACGATGAATTAAAGGGAAGAGATGATATTCCTCAGACATTGGAGGAATTTATGGATGAAGTGAAAAACAGCATATTTGATGCAAAAGCTTTTGCTCTCAAGCTCAGAGAAATGGTATCTTATGGTTTATATCTGCTGTTTGATGTCAATACTAACTGATGGGAATTCTCATTGTCAATTAACAATCGATATTTTTCAGGTCACTCTACTTGAACAGAGGACTAGAAATGCCAAAATTCAAGAATATCTGTACAGGCATGTCGCGTCAAGTAGCATACCTAAACAGCTCCTTTGCCTTGCCTTGAGGTTAGCCCATGAACACTCAACCAATGCAGCTGCTCGACGCCAGCTCCCATTGCCGGAACTCGTCCCTGCGCTTGTCGACAATTCTTATTTTCACTTTGTCCTAGCTTCAGACAATGTGCTAGCTGCTTCTGTAGTCGCCAATTCACTTTTCCAAAATGCTTTGCGCCCCGAAAAGTTTGTTCTGCACATAATAACAGACAGGAAAACGTATTCGCCTATGCAAGCATGGTTCTCATTGCACCCTCTATCTCCTGCAATAATTGAGGTCAAGGCATTGCATCATTTTGATTGGTTCGCAAAGGGGAAAGTCCCAGTTTTAGAAGCAATGGAAAAGGATCTAAGGGTGAGGTCACGGTTTAGAGGGGGCTCGTCTGCAATCGTGGAAAGTAACACCGATAAACCTCATATTATCGCAGCAAAGCTGCAAACACTTGGTCCCAAATACAATTCAGTGATGAATCACATTCGAATTCATCTACCTGAGGTAATAACGTTTCAGCAATGTTATACAAACATGAGCTTTATTCGATCCTCGTAATGCTTAGTGTCAATGTTCCTGCTTTTGCAGTTGTTCCCAAGTCTAAACAAGGTTGTGTTCCTAGACGATGACATCGTGGTGCAGACCGATCTTTCGCCTCTTTGGGACATTGACATGAATGGAAAGGTTAATGGGGCAGTAGAAACCTGTCGAGGACAAGACAAGTTTGTCATGTCGAAGCGGTTAAAGAACTATTTGAACTTCTCTCATCCTTTGATAGCAAAAAATTTCAACCCGAACGAATGTGCTTGGGCTTATGGCATGAATATCTTCGATTTAGAAGCTTGGAGGAAAACCAACATAAGCATAACATATCATCACTGGGTTGAAGAGGTAATCACCGATATAAATCACATTGTTTCCAAGCAACATGTGACGATCCTCAACATTCAGTAATCGAAAATTGTTCTCATTTTCTCCTTGCAGAACTTGAAATCAGGCCTGAGTTTGTGGCAGCTAGGAACATTACCACCAGGTCTAATAGCATTCCATGGTCACGTCCATGTTATCGATCCCTTTTGGCATATGTTGGGGCTAGGCTACCAAGAAAATACTAGTTTGGCCGATGCTGAGACTGCCGGCGTCATCCATTTCAATGGTCGAGCAAAGCCTTGGCTAGATATAGCATTCCCTCAACTCCGGCCCCTGTGGGCCAAGTACATCATCTCTTCTGACAAGTTCATTACGGGCTGTCATATTAGGACATGATAAATTGAATTTTGAGAGGATAACGTTGACCGCAATGGTGGTTAATATATGTCTATCTATGAGGAGGCAAAAAAGGAAAGAGGAGAGAATTCTTCACAAATTCAAGGTCTTGACTTCAGAATGTAAAGATCTATACAACCACAGGCATTTGTTTGATTGATTTTTTTAGAACTCTTCCTCTGTGGGTGAAAATTCTTCCCTTGCCTTCCCTTTTTACTTCAATTCTCAATTCAATTTTAATCAGAAAATCATGTTTATGGATTTTCAACCATTGACAACATCATAGATATTAAATCTGGCCTAGGAGTTGATCCAATCATTGTTATCACGTGGATTCCAGGTCTCCACAAGCCAACCACAACTCTGTTCTTATCTTCTTCAAAATTGATTAAGACCTCGAGTCAACTCACCAGAATAGAACATCTGCACGCAGCCGAAAAAGGAACAAGAAATCGTTTGGTTGGATTCATAGGATTGGCCCTCTTAACAAATTTAAATCAAATTTTATCAAGAAAGGAAATCCGGATTAAATGGAAAAGGGCCTAAATCAAAATTGAATTAATTAAGGTAAAAATCAATAGATTATATTAATAAGGGTGAAGAACTACAATTTTTGACGGTGAAGAGTCATGATATAACCCTTCATCCTTATTTCTTATAATACCTTATTAATATAAATAATAATATTAATACGGATTAGGATGTCTCATTATAGAATACTCTAAAATGTCTAGGGAAAATATGTAGCTTTCTCCACGTCTGTGCATCAGTGATTGAAAGTTTTTTTTTTAATTTTTTTTCCTATTTTTATTTTTTTTTTGTTTTTTATGCCTTTATGGGTTTTTCTTTACTTTTTTCTTTGTGTTTTTTTTTTCTTTTAATAAATTTTTTTTTGTTTAATTTAGTTTGTTAATGTGAAAAAAAAAATATTACTTTTATAAAACGACCTTGCAGCCAGACATGCATCCAAGGCTATTGGGTCTGGTATTGCAGCTAGACCTACTAGGTCATACAAGTTTAATGTTATTATTAATATTATTAATATTACTTTTGGGTCAGGCGTTACAGTCAAACTCAAGATTTTTTTGATATAGTTTTGCAGAAAAACCTAACACTTTTAGATCTTAGTTTTTTCTTGGTATTTTTTAGACAAAAAAAATAAAATTAACCTGCGGCATCGCACGGGTCATGCAACTAGTTTAAATTCATAACATGTATAAATTTGTCTGACTAATCAATGCACCATGGAAATTTGTCTAACTAACAACATGCAGTCTGCAAGTAGTAAGTATTTTTTCCTTTTTAAGGTCTTAGGTCCGATTCTCATCAGACAATCAAAAACTTTTCTTATCATTAAACACATATATAGTATACGCTTAGCAAAAGCCAAGCAACAACCCAGTGGTAAAGGCCTAATTAATTCAATCAAATTTGTGGAGTTGTTTAGAAATGTGATAATAAATATTTTATAAAATATTTTTTGTTTAATATTCGTTATCACATTTCTAAACTCCACAAATTTGATTGAATTAACAAATTAAAATAATAATAAAATTTAAATTTTTACCTCTATTAAGTTTGCTTTCTTTCTATCTTTGATTTTGTTGCTTCATCATGTTTTTTTATATTGTGTTTTCTTGGTTTTTTGTTATGTTTTTATTGTTTTGTAGCTGGTAGTCTTCCTCTAGTGTTTTTATAAAACGGATGCTCAAAATAAAGGGAAAAAAAAAAAAACAGAAGGCAAA
>Ga0307517_10008481_pt1 | contig 14747 bp, 13 predicted proteins | sample 23_EM_MG_FD_194515 | JGI IMG/M metagenome (GOLD analysis project Ga0307517, IMG submission 194515) | Populus trichocarpa ectomycorrhiza microbial communities from riparian zone in the Pacific Northwest, United States - 23_EM | ecosystem: Host-associated > Plants > Roots > Unclassified | place... | reverse complement strand
CGCAATCGTTCAACGATCCCGGCGCGCGGCTGTCGGGCGAGCTCAGGAATTTCGGTGTCGACGGATCGACCGGCGAGGCGGTGGTGACGTTCGACGGCGCGCTGATCCGCGGGCCCGACGGCAATAAGGTCGAAAAGAAACGCTTCGAGGCGCGAGTGGCCGTAAGCCCGATCGACTATACCACGATCGGCCCGGCGCTGAACCAGGCCGCCAATCAGGTTGCCGGTGAGGTCGCCGACTGGGTCGGCAACTAGCTCGCTATTGCGAGGAGCCGTAGGCGACGAAGCAATCCACGTTTGCAGGGATTGCTGGATTGCTTCGCTTCGCTCGCAAAATCGAGGAAGGCGGCCACGACGCTCACCGCGCCGCCATCGCGCCGGCGCTCGGCACGCGGTGCCACATCTGACTCTTGCAGATCAGCCCGCCGAGGATGCAGCCCGACACCTTGAGCGTCTGCGCATCGACCAGCTGGATCGTCGAATAATAGCTCGCCTTGCGGTCGGGGACATAGACTTGCCCCGCCCATTGCGCCGTGCCGTTCGCCCGATAACCGCGCAGCAGCGTCGTGCCGATCAGCGGCTCGGCGCCGGCCTTCTTCGCGTCGGCCTGCGCCTTCTGGCTGGCATAGACCACGACGCCGCACAGCCGGTCGCCGCACGTGCCGGTCTTGACCTGCACGCTGCCCTTGGGGTTGCTCCACACACCTTCGACCCCCGGCCCTTGCGCCGAAGCTGCGGAGCCGGCGAAAGCGGCTAAAGCCGCCGCGATTGCGATCGTAATCCGCGATGCCATTATCTTGATTCCCACTTTCGGCTGGGCCGTTTGCGCGTGATATGGGGCGCGAATGCGGCATCACCAGCACCGATCGTGGCAAGAATTCGGATAAGCGGAGAGAGATTGCCTTAAGTCTTGCGGCGCACCGGCACCGGCACGTTGCAGATATCGGCGCCGCCCGCGGGCACGGTGAAGAAGGGCGGCTCGCGGTTTTCGCGCGCGTGAAGATATTTGGCGAAGGCGGGCGATCCGGGCATCAGATATTCGAAATGTGGGCGGCCGGCGGCCGGGAGCGCGCTAGCCAGCCGCGCGCTGACGATCGGCGTCGGCTTCTGCGCGTCGCCGTAAAAACCGAGCTTGCCGGCGCCGCGTTCGAGCGACGACAGCGCGTCGATCCCCTCGATCACTCGCCCGACCAGCGCGATATTGCGATCGAGCGCGCGCGGCGCGTGGCCGATCACCGCATAAAGCTCCGCGCTGCTCCCGACCGACGGCGCGAGGTCGCGCCCCACCCCGACCATGCCGTAGCAATGCGTCAGCCAGCTCTTCTTGCCGTCCGATCCGACCGGCCAGCCGGTCGCATCGAACCCGGCGATCACAGCGAAGCTGTCGGGCCGCGTCATCCGCACGACCGGCACGCCGCCGGTGCGAACATATTCGGCCGGGCCGTTATCCGCGACGCCAGAGGGAAGCTTCTTCTTCTCGGTCATGTCGCCCCATTGCGCGACGTAATTGTCCTGCACACGATAGACGCTGGTCGCGTCCCACCATTTGCTGTTGGCGAGGACCCGCATCCGCTCGACATGGCGCGGCGCGAAGGTCGGCGCGAGCTGGACGATCACCTTGCGCCCGTTGGCGAGCGTGAAGATCAGGATATCGTCGTCGGGAATCGTCCGCCACGCCGAGGCGGGCGCAGTATTGGCGATCTCACCGGGCGACAGCGGCGGCTTGACCGCGGGCTTGGCGGGGGTGGCTTGCGCTAAGAACGCGGCGGCGAGCGGGAGAAGGATCGGCATGGCCGGAAGCTGCCACAGCCTTAGCCATCGGGGCAAGCGCTTGCGCGGTGGCGCGGGCTTCTCTAGGGGCGAGCGCTTCCGGCAATGCGGAGCGGTGGCCGAGTGGTCGAAGGCGCTCGCCTGGAAAGTGAGTATACGTCAAAAGCGTATCGAGGGTTCGAATCCCTCCCGCTCCGCCACCCAGTCTGTAACTCTCCCGATTCACGCGTGGTGACGCCCAAAAGTGGCGCAGTCCTGCGCCGTTTCGAGCCCGATTCCGTACGGCAGAGAACCAAATTTCCCCGGCTTTGACCCATTCAACGCCCGATTTCTCTGCGACTCTGGCGTCCAGTACCGTTTCCCGCGAAACGCGAAACTAACGCGAAAATCGAGCGGGCTTTACGGGAAACACTGTCAAGGAACCGCAGATTTTGGTAGTGGGTCAGTTTGAAAACAGGGGTGCAAACGCGCTGCCGCCCATGCGATAAGGTCAGCATGGCAAAGACCCCAAAGCGCCCACGCGATCCTAACCAGCTGGCGAAGCTGATTACCGACATCGCGACGGGCGAAACCTCGGATGCCCCGCCGCCGCTAGTGCCGAAAGGAAGAGCTGGCGGCGCCGCTCGGGCGGCTTCCGTTTCAGCAGAGCGAAGGGTAGAAATTGCTAGGAAAGCGTCCCTAGCTCGCTGGCGGAAGGCCGAGGATCAATAGAAACGGAACGCTCAAGTAAGACGCTCCAGTTTTCATCATCTTCGCTGTATTCTATCTTAAATGTACCAGCATTTGTAACCCCAATATGCACCTGTGGCGTACCGAACGAGATTAACTTCTCTCCAATTTCGCTCGGCGTATACTGAACGTGGAGTGTCGCAGAGCCCTCTCCCGGACCAGAGAACCGCAATGATAAACGAGCGGGAGAGAAATCGGCTGCTACCCCTTCCAAATAAAGTGCAATCGCTATTGTCCCCGGCATTTTGGATAAAAGTATGCTGCCGCCATACGCGCCGACAATTAAATGCTTGTTATTGTTTTCCTTTCGCACGTCCTCGCAAAGAACTGCGCTGGTGATTTTCAAGTGCTGCTTGAGTTCCATATTTATGCCGCTGCCCCATCATATACATTCGTTAGGGGCGTAAGATACGCAGGGGACTGATCTGCTATTTCAATCCTGATGAGCTTATTCAGATCATCCATCCACGGATGACAAATGTTGTGCCGTGGATGATTCTCAAACTCTTCGAATGATATTTCAGGCTCACAGCCAAGAGCGAGCGCAAGATCACTAATGCTATCAAGCGTCATGTTGGATGGCAAAGCCAGCATACGGTTTATCGTTGCTGGGTCTTTGCCAGTCAAAATAGACAGCTTTGCTTTGGTAAGACCTGCCTGCTCCGCCCTGCTTGCAAATTTCTCAATTAGATTTGCAAAGAACCGATGCTTTAGACGCTGGCGATAATATGAAGCTTCTCGTTCGCCAATTTTGTCATTTCTTGAAATAGCTGTCTGATATGGAGCCTGAGAAAAAGTCATTGGCTGTATTTCCCAACCGGGGTTGATACCCAAAAAACAATGTCGCCCAACGCTGAACGCAGGTTCTGATTGCGCGACGCCACGACTGCGAGTTCCATCCTTCCAGTTCCGAACGCTCCTCAATCGTTAGCGCGATAAACACGTCATGGTCTGCGAACCTTCCCAAAACTCGCAAGCTTGGAACGTCTTCTACGCTCCGAATTTCCCAAACCACGTCTCGTTTTGGAGAGAGCCAAAACAGATATTTTGGATACAAATATACCGACGTGACAAACTGCTCCAGATCGGCGCGAAGAGCACCAAATCGAGCTTCAGAAATTTCGTCGTCGGTCTCGTCATCCAGTAACTCTCTAATCCGCTCACTCACAAACAACGCCCGCCTGGTCGGTGCCCTGGGTGAAAGTGGCCGCAACGGGGCTAACCGTAACTGGCGCACTTGCTCCATAAGCACGTCCTGCGGTATTGACATATAAGTCAACCAAATCCCGTTTAAAAGAGGTAAACTCCCCCGCCAAATCTCAATCTCGCACGATCTGCGCAAAAAGCGAGTCAGGTTTCAAATCAGCCTTTTATGCTTGCATATGACGATAAGGGTCAGTATGAAATATGCATGAACAGGCTCTCGAACGACGACCGCGCCAAAATCCTCCACATGCTGTGCGAAGGCATGAGCATCCGTGCGATCACGCGGCTGACCGGCGCGAGCAAGAATACCGTGGCGAAGCTGCTGGTCGATGCCGGGAAAGCGTGCGCTGCCTATCACGACGCCAACGTCCGCAACGTCAAAGCGAAGCGTGTTCAGGTCGATGAAATCTGGTCGTTCACCTACAGCAAGCAAAAGAACGTCGCGACCGCGAAGGCTGCACCGGAAGGCGCGGGCGATACGTGGACGTGGACCGCGCTCGACGCCGACAGCAAGATGATCCTGTCCTATTTCGTGGGCGGTCGCGATGGCGAATGCGCCATGTGGTTTATGGACGATCTGCGCGACCGTCTCGCCAATCGCGTGCAGCTGACCAGCGATGGGCACCGCGCCTATCTGGACGCCGTAGAGGGCGCGTTCGGCGATGACATCGATTATGCGCAACTGGTCAAAATGTATGGCCCGTCGATCAGCGCACCGGGCCGCTACAGCCCTGCGGAATGCACCGGCGCAAAGAAGGTCCGCGTCACCGGCAACCCGAACGCGGCGGACGTTTCGACCAGCTACGTCGAGCGTCAGAACCTGACCATGCGGATGCACATGCGCCGCTTCACCCGTCTGACCAACGCCTTCTCAAAGAAGGTCGAAAACCACGCTCACGCGGTCGCGCTCCACATGATGTATTACAATTTCGTCCGTATCCATAAGACGCTGCGCGTCACCCCGGCGATGGCCGCTGGCGTCACCGACCGCCTTTGGGAGATTGCGGATATCGCCAAGCTGGTAGAGGATGCGGAAGCCGCCCCGAAGGCGCGCGGGTCTTATAAGAAGCGGGAGAAGGCAGCGTGATGAGGCGCAACGCTTTATTTCTGGTCGCCGTGCTCGCCGCCGCTGGGCTGATCTGGTTTGGCCCGTACCTGTTCTTCGCCGCAGTGTGTTCTTTCACTCTCTGCGATTTCTAATTTCAAACTGACCCACTACCCAGATTTTCAGCGTTTTTGGCCGAGGTCGTTGGCAGAAAAACGGGAAAGTCGACGCCGGTAAACGGCTATCGCCGCTTCCCGTACGGGAATCGAAATTCAGACTGATCTGGCCCTCTAGAAAACCTTTTGGGGCTTTGGCCGAGTTGAGCTAAAAGTCGCTCACTTCCGAGGAGACCAATACCCGCCGCGAGGCGGCATGATGGGTCTTTTAGGGAGAAGAATGATGTCGAATATCGAGTTCAAGATTACCGAGATCTATCGGATCAAGCCGGATCCTAGAAACGCTCGGACCCACTCTAAAAAGCAGCTCGATCAGATCGCCGCGAGCATCGCGGAGAACGGATTTGTGAGTCCCATCCTGGTCAACCCGAGCGGCGTGGTTATTGCCGGTCACGGGAGGCTGCGCGCTGCCAAGCAGCTGCGGATTGCGAAGTTGCCGGTCGTGGTGATCAGCGGTCTGAGCGAAGCTCAGGAGCGGCGGCTCCGCATCGCCGACAATAAAATCGCATCGAACGCGGGCTGGGATCTCGATCTCTTGAAGATTGAGCTCGCGGATATCGAAGCAAACGGGCTCGACCTCGGCCTGACCGGATTCTCCGTTGGCGAACTCGACGTCATGAAGTTGCCGAAGATTGACCTGGAGGAAAAGTTCGATCCGGTGCCCGTCGAAGCGGTGTCGGAACGGGGTGATATCTGGATTTGCGGCGGTCATCGCGTGGGGTGCGGCGACGTGCTCGATGGTGTTTCGCTCATTGCATTAATGGCCGACAAATTGGCAGATGCTCTCATCTCCGACCTCCCGTATAATACCGAGAATGGCACCCACAACGGCGGTAGCGGCAGGTTTAAGCACCGTGAATTCCAGTACGCCCACGGAGAAATGTCGAAGGAGCAGTTCACGCAGTTCCTGACCGATTGCGATGGCGCGATGGCGGCGCAGTGCCGCGACGGCGCTGTCGCTTTCCTCTTCATGGATCATCATCACGCGGGCGAGCAGATTGCAGCAGGCGAGGCCGTGTTCGACCGGCGGCTCAACATTGCGATCTGGGTAAAGTCGAACGCGGGCATGGGGTCGCTGTACCGCAGCCAGCACGAGATGATCTTTATCTACCTCATCGGGGACGGCCCGTATGTGAACAACGTCGAGCTCGGCAGGCACGGTCGTAACAGAACGAATATCTGGAATGCTCCATCGGTCAATGCGTTCGGCAGCCGGCAGGGAGACCTCGAGCTACATCCCACGGTCAAGCCGACCCAGTTGATCGCCGATATGATAATGGATGTCACCGCGCGCGGCGACGTCGTGTTGGACGGCTTTTTGGGATCGGGCACGGCCTTGCTCGCCGCCGAGCGGACGAATCGGCGCTGCTACGGTCTCGAGATCGATCCCGCCTATGTCGACGTCGCAATCACGCGGTGGATGGACCTGACCGGCGAGGAGGCCGTGCTGGAGAGTACTGGCGAGCCAATCACCGTCGTCAAGGATCGCCGGGCTGCCGAGCGCGCTGCGGCGGCGCCTTCAGCGAAGGTGACGGTCTGATGGCCCACGATCAGGATGATGCCGCTTCGCCCAAGGTAAGCCCGCGGAAGAAGCCCCGGGTAGCGTCGCGGTACGCGGATGCCAGCTATACGGTTGGAAAGGGCAAGCCGCCGGTCGCAAGCCAGTTTAAGAACGGCGGAAAAGCCGGACCAGGCCGGCCGAAGAATTCGCGCAATCGGACGCCGCTCGACAAGCTTCTCGACGAACGGGTGACGATCGGCGAGGACAAGCTCGGTCGCACCGTGCGCAAGTCCTGGCGTGAGATCATCAACCGGCAGCTGTTGCAACTAGCCGCCAAGAGCGACATGGCGGCGATCAAAGTGGTCAAGGAGTTCGAGTTCCGGATGGCGGAGCTTGACCGTCGTTACGGTCCACCTCCCCTTACCGCAGCGCAGGTTTTGAAGGAGGTCGAAGAACAGAAGCTCAGGGCCGAATTGGAAGCATCGCTGAAAAAGATGTATATGGATGCCATTGAATTTCTGACGGACCTCAAGAGACACGATCTGGTGGAAACCGTCGATGGTCGACGTAGATTCAACGCCAAGGCCCACCGCATCTTCGAGATCGCGCAGCAGGAGGAATGGTCGCTTAGGCCTGCGGCCGACGACGACCCCAGTCTCAGATGGGAAGATTGACGCCGCTTTGTTACCGTCAATGCCTGCGCGAGCTCGTTGCACCGCTCGCCTGCGACCCCGCCCATGCCAGCCGCTCCCAGAGCTGAATCAATTAGCGTTTAGTCCCATCTCGCGACTTTGAAGCTTCAGCTTCCAGCGGGTCTCCAGCGCCAGAATATCCACGTCTGAGTCGAGCGAACCAGCAACTTCGAGAATGCTTACCTGATAGTCGCTCGGATCTCGTGACCGCAGCATCACGTTGCCGCCGTGGCCGGTCGCCGCATAATTGTGCCAACGACTAATAAAACCGCCGGCACCAGTTGCCGCCCCGACGTAAAGCTCTTTCGTAATTGGACAGGTCAGCAAGTAGATGCCGCGCGACGCGGCGAGTGCCTCCGTCCAGCTCGGCGGTAGTCCGGCGATGCGCGACAGGGGCTCGACAAACGCGCTGAAGCCCGGAAAGGGCGGCTCCGCAAAACGTCGGGTCAACTCCTCGATTGGCTTGTCTTGTTGGTCGGCGCGCTGGATCCAGCTGCGCGTGCCCGCGCCCCAATCGACGAACAATCGGCCGTCGAACTCGGAAAAAGCGTCAACGTGGTCGAGGCGGTAGAGCTCATCATTGCCCTCCGGTGGGCGGGGGCTGATCGGGTAGGGCCACGTCGCGGGAATCGGTTCGTGGCCCTCGACACTGTAAAGGCCCACGAACAGCGACCGACCGTCTGGAGTAACGACGAAGCTGGCCCAGAACGCTCCGCCAAGGCGGCTTCGGTTCTTGATCTGCTGCGCTGCCTGATAGGCCTCAAACAGAAGGCGTTCGTCCCGCCAAAGCGAATGCGGCGTCTGCCCCGCTTCGCCGCGGGTTTGATGGCGCAACAGGCGCACATCGCTCGGAATGATCCCGTAAGCCGCGAGCGAGTGATTAAAGTTCAATGGCACCGACCAGAATCGCTCATTTTCCACATACTATAGTTGATAAACTCGGTCGCGCGGGATCGCCAATGAATTGTGCATGGATATGCGCAAGCTGGTCGGGCAAAATATCGAGCGCATCCGTAGGCTGAAGGGCCTGACCCAAGAGCAGCTCGCCGACCGATCTGGCTTTAGTCAACAATACCTGAGCGGTCTTGAACGCGGACGGCGAAACCCAACCGTCGTGACCCTGTATGAGATCGCAACTGCTCTGGGCGTAGCGCCTGTCGATCTGCTGGCGACCGACGCGGCATAAGGTCTGCTAGTGGGCCGTAAGCGGAAAGACGGCTAGAGGGCCGTTCCTAGTGAAAGCGGACGAGGCATAAACGTTACACGAGTGTCGATTGCACCGCTTTCGGCATCCACTCGCCTCTAAAAATGGTACTTTCGACCGAGAAGAGACCTTGGCTCCGAGATCGCCCCTTCTGAGCCGGCGGCCACATATGTGACCTAACAATAGTACGTCTCCCGTCTCTCCCACAGAAAAGTGGCATGGCGGCATCGACACAAATCTCGTGTTTTCCTAAGGTTGCCGTAGCAAGCGGGGGTTGAATGGGTACGGGCGATCTGCTTTTCCACGACAAGGATGGACGGTATTGTCAGATTAAACGCACTGCCCCTTTCCCATCTGGTTAGCGGTGCAGAGACAGCGCCGAATTCCGCGCTTTGTTCTCACAAATTCCGCGAGCGTTCTCGTAGGGAGCGTCCCCTGCTGACCCTGCCGAGATCCAAACTAACCAGATTCTGGTTAGTCTGACAGTATCCTCGGCCCGGTTATCTTCGCCTGAAATCGATCTCGGGTTCGGCCAATTTGTGGGAAGCGCCAAACCTTCTGACACAAAAGCTGCCCGGCGAACGCTTCGGCGCGACGACCACGCTGAGTCTCAGTCCACGCTCGATTGGGGAATCGGCCGGTCTGATCGTCTATGGCTATAATTATGGCTGGATCGGACTAGAGAACGGCCCGGCCGGCATACGCATAGTTCAGGTTACGCGCCTTGCCGCCAACCAGGGGGGTGGAGAGGTACGCGCGGTCGCCGCAGGAATCAAAGTTACCGGCAACGTCCGATTTCGCGTCCGGCTGGAGCCGGTAACGGTGTCTGAACCGACGCCCGATTTCGCCGATTACTGGCCTTCGATGCTGGGGTCGACCCACGCCCGCGTCATTTTCAGCTACAGCATCGACGGCAAGACTTTCGTCACGCTGGGTAGCACGATGCAGACGCTACCCGGACGCTGGGTCGGCACGCAGATCGGCCTGTTTGCGCAGGCACCGGGCGGCACGCCGTCGAACGTCTCTACGCGGATCGGCTGGGCCGATTTCGCCGATTTCCGCGTGACGCCGTGACGATACCCGCAACCGGTTAGCCGGTAAGCAGCTTGCCGATCATCGCGATGTTCTGACCCGCCGCCAGCCCCCATTGCGCCGCGTCATTGGTCGAGATTTCGACGATCTCATCGATTGGTTTTAACACCGCCGCACCGGCGATCCGTTCATTTCGTCCGTTTTGCTGGCGTTCTTCGCGGTCCCCCTGACCCATGAATTCAGCCCACGCCCGTTGCGCGAGTTTCGGGTCGTTGCGCTTTACGGCTGCAAAAGCGGTGAAGCGCGAATGACCCTGGCGCAGGCCGCGATCCTTGAATGCTGCGCCGGTCTTCGCAGTGAATTCCGCCGCCGGCGCGTTGTAATATTGACAATAGTCGAGCCACGCCTCGCGATATGCGGGCACGTTAATCAGTTCGAGCAACTCGGCGTGCATCTCGAACACGCCGAATGCTCCGTTCAGGTGCGATATCTGCACCGTATCGCCCGGCCCGGTGAAACGGCCCGTCGCCAAATCGTAATTCGCATATCCGGCAAACCATTGTTTGGGCAGCGCCGCGATCGAGTTCATCCCCGCCACTATCCGGTCGCGCCAATGCGTGTCGCCGGTCCGTTCCCATTCGGTCAGCCACGCGGCGATCAGCGACCCCCACACGGTTCCGAACGACATTCGCACCTGCCCGGCCGGCGGGGCGGCCGCCGGCGTCGCGGGTAGCGTCACCGACCCGACCTTTCGTTCGATCTCGACCTTATTGAGGACCTGATCGCTGTCGATCAACGCCCGCATCAGGTCGCCGGCACGTTCGTCCCCGGTCAGATAGAAATAGAAACGCCGATAAGCGGCGTTGGCGATGCGCGGTTGCTTCGAACTGTCGCCCCAATGCTGCACGCCGTGACGGGTGCCCAGCCCCTTGAATCGCCCGGAATGATAGACATCGACTTCGCTGGTATGGTGCGTCATGGCCTCCGCCATCCGGAAAACGTCGGCACGCCCGGTGCGCAAATAACCGTACCAAAGCCACAAGTCGCTAGACAGCTCGCTATTGTCCCAAGCGAAGCCCCCGATGTCGTAGCGCCAGACGTGGCGATCATTGTCGTAGCTGTGCTGGATATCGCCATAGTTCCAGAAGCCGTACCAGCGGCGCTGATCCACCTGCCCCGCATAGAAGTCGAGTTCGCGTTTGGCGCGATCCTCGATTTTGGCGAGCGCCGGCGTCGATCGGTCCGTCGCCCCCCATATGCCGAACATACCCGCCTCACGGACGCGCGCGGGCGTCGGCAGCAGCCGCGGCGAGTGTGAAACCCCGCCCGCCATCGCCGCCAGCCGCTCCCGCGATGGGGTCGCGGGAAGCGCCCACAGGCGAAACTCCGTCGTGCGGGCGATTCCCTGCGACGTTCCCCAACCGGGTTCGTAATCCTCGTACGTGATGTCGAGCCCTAGATTCTGATGATAAAAGTCCGTCATCCCCATTTCGTCGTGATAGAACCGGAGATCCATCGCCGGCGCATCGGGGCTGTGGTACCAGATCGTAAAGCGCGCTATGTCGGCCGCGGCGTCACGGATATCGAGGCGAACCGGGCAACGCTGCCAGAAGTCGGCCATCCCAAACGCTACGCCGCCCGACGCGCCGCCCACATAACCGAACCCCGGCGCACGCCCTGCTGTGTCTACGTCGATCCAGCCTCGTCCCGGATTAGTGCGTTTCGTTATGGTGAAACCATCGGCATTGGGTTGCGACAAGGTGAAATCGCCCCAAGCGGGAATGTATCGGAGCTCATCGCGGATCACGGGATTGAGTTGCGATAGGGGCGGCACGGGCTGCCCCGCAATCTGCGCGGTTCGGAACGCGGCGCCCGGATCGCGACGCAGGCCGGTTAGAGGTCGGACAGCTTCGCCCCAGAGCCCGCCTCTTTCGCCACCGAACCGGACGTGGCGATCATGCGGAGCATCGTGCATCGGCACCGCGCCGGAAAGGCCGAGTCCGCGAATGAATCGCTTTTCGGGGTCGCCGTCGAAAATTACGCTGTGGACGATCCGGACCGACGCCGATCCGGCATAGAAATAGAGACGCAACGAAAAGGCCAGCCAACCTTCGGCGGTGCCGAGATGCTTGCCGTCGATCTTTATTACCGCGCGCACAGGGCCGCTTTGTTCGACCGAGACCTGCTCAATTGTCCCCGAAAACGTATCGAGGCGCGGTGCGACACCATCGTCCTCCGGTCGATCCTGCGCGGTCGCAGTCAGACCGACATCGCGCATGACCTCGCGCCCCCCGGCAGAGGCAGAAGCAATCAACGCCGCCCCGCTGCGTGGAATGCGCCAGAGCACATCGCCGTTCTGCACCTCGACCGCGTCGGCGTTCTCACGCACGCTTATGGGATTGGCCAAGACGACCGCGGCCGCGGGCCGCAGCGCCAACGGGCCGCCCCGCACAGTATTGGCCGGTACCGCATGACCAGTCCATTTGATCGATCCATCGGGCCACCAGGCAAGAGGCCAGCTTTGCACGGCGACTCTATCCTGCTCCGCCCCCATCATTCGGTAGCCGGTCCGACTGTAACGCGAACCGCGTGGCCATGGCTGACCCCAAGTTTGTCCTTCGTGCGATCCTGGAGGCGCGCCGTCGAGCCATCCAAGCTCACCTCGCGTCTTTTCTGGTTCGGCTAACGGCGCCGTCGATGCTGCGATGCCTTCGCCCGCCATCGCGATGCTGCTCGCCAATGCCGAGCCCGCGATGAAGCCTCTGCGATTGACGCGGTGGTCGATCATACATCCTCCCATGCCGATCTTTGCCGGCGAATATCGGACATACTATCTGCCTTATCATTTTGTGCAACAAATGATACTCGATACCATTATCTGAATAATTGGGCGAGGATATGGGATGTCGAGGATAAGGGCAGCGCGCGCCATCATATCTCGCCCAGGCCGTAGCTTCGCCACGCTCATGTTCCCGCACGTTTATCGTTTGGCCGATGGGCTGATGCATCCCGGCGAGGTGCCGGGACTGGGGGTTCATATCGACGAGGATCTCGCGGCCTCGTATTCGTTTGGTCGTGCCTATTTGCAGGTGAACAGGCTGGAGGATCGGACAATGTTCCATTGGTGAACCCTCGCATCGCCATCGTCGGGCCCGGCGCGATAGGCGGCACGGTCGCGGCCTGGCTCATTCGAGCCGGATTCGACATAAGCTTGTGTGCCCGCACGCCCTTTGCCGAACTCGTCGTCGAAGCCCCCGATAACACGCTGCGTGCCACGCCGAGGATCTGGACGGCGCCCGAACAGGCGAAGCCGGTGGATTGGGTCATGCTCGCGACCAAGACCTATGCGGTGGCGGGCACCGCCGCCTGGTTCCCAACGCTGGTCGGGCCCGCCACGCGAGTTGCGGTGCTACAGAACGGCGTTGAGCACATTGCGCGGTTCGCGTCATTCGTGCCCGCGGACCGAATCCTGCCCGTCGTCGTGGATATTCCGGCGGAGCGCGATGCTCCCGGCCAAATCCGCCAGCGGCGCAGTGGTACGATGCTCGTAGCGCAACCGGGCGGAAAAGATTTCGTGGATTTGTTCGCGGGCACTGCCATCGCCGTGACGCAGACGACGGACTTTGTCGGTGCGATGTGGCGAAAGCTTGCGATCAACGTCGCCGGGGCCGTCTCGGCACTGGCCGATGAAGGCGGGGGCGTCGCGTGGCGCGATCCCGCGGCGGACGTGATCCGCGCGTTGGTTTGCGAATGCATCGCGGTCGGACGCGCCGAGGGCGCAGCACTCGAGGACGAGATCGTCGAGGCTGTAGTCGACCATTATCGGCGCGGACCGCGGGATGCGATCAACTCGCTGCACGCCGACCGGATCGCCGGCCGCCCGATGGAATGGGATGCCCGCAACGGCGTGGTCGGCAGGCTTGGCCGACGACACGGTATCGCTACACCGGCGAGCGATACGGTCACCCGTCTGCTGGCTGCGATCGACGATCGTATCAGCGCGGCGACGTAGTATCCGCCAGCGCATCGCGCGTGATCGCGCCGATTTCGGTACAGCCCGTAAGAGCCATCGCTACACGCATTTCCGCCTCGACCAGCCGAAGCATATGTGCCACGCCCGCCTCGCCTCGCGCCGCCAGCGCATAAGCCCAGGCACGACCAAGCAGCACGCCTTTCGCGCCCAAAGCGAGCATCCGCACAACATCGAGTCCCGAGCGCACACCGCCGTCCGCCAACACCGTCAGCCGGTCGCCTACAGCATCGGCAATCGGCGGTAGAGCCCGCGCGGTCGACAGCACACCATCGAGCTGGCGGCCGCCGTGGTTCGAGACGACGATACCGTCCGCCTCGATGTCGGCTGCAACGCATGCGTCGTCGGGGTCGAGTAGACCCTTGATGATCAACGGCCCGCGCCAATGCGCGCGAACGAACTCGAGATCCTTCCAGGTGACCGACGGGTCGAAATTCTCGCGCATCCAGGCGAAGAAATCCTCCAGGCCGGTCTTATCGCCCAGCACCGGCGCAACGTTGCCTAGCTGGTGCGGCCGCCCGCGCACGCCGACGTCCCAGGCCCAGGCCGGGCGCTGCATCGCTTGCCAAGTCCGCCGCGCCGCGCCGCGCCGTCCGGCGGCACCCGCGAGTCCTGACCGATAATCGCGATAACGCGACCCGGGAACGGGCATGTCGACGGTGAAGACAAGTGCCGAACAGCCCGCGTCATGCGCCCGCGCCATCAGCTCGATCATGAAACCGCGGTCGCGGATCATGTAGAGCTGGAACCAGAAGGGGCGTGAGACGGCCGCGGCGACTTCCGCGATCGGGCAGGCCGACACCGTGGACAGGCAAAACGGGATGCCGGCGGCCTCCGCCGCGCGTGCCGCCTGCACCTCGCCGCGCCGCGCGTTCATCCCCGCTAGTCCGATTGGCGCGAGCGCGACCGGGAGCGCGAGCCGCCGGCCGAATAATTCGACCGACAGGTCGAGCGACGATACGTCGGTCAGGACGCGCTGGCGCAGCGTGACCGCCTCCAGATCAACGATGTTCCGGCGCAGCGTCACCTCGCCATAGGACCCGCCGTCGATATATTCGAACAGGAAGTGCGGGAGCCGCCGTCGCGCCAGTTCCCGATAGTCCTGCGCGGACGCCGCTTTCTTCATGGCGACTATTGCAGGTTCACGAACGCGCCGCCGTCGACCAGCAGGGACGCGCCGGTGACATAGTTGGCGAGATCCGATGCCAGAAAGACGATCGGTCCGGCGAGGTCGTCGGGCTGTCCGAGCCGCCCGAGCGGCACGCGGCCCTCCATGCAGCGGCGCTTGCCCTCGTCGGCGAGGTCGTCCTTGTTGATGTCGGTCAGGATCGTGCCCGGCAGCACCGAATTGCACCTGATGCCG
>Ga0307517_10008480_pt1 | contig 14747 bp, 11 predicted proteins | sample 23_EM_MG_FD_194515 | JGI IMG/M metagenome (GOLD analysis project Ga0307517, IMG submission 194515) | Populus trichocarpa ectomycorrhiza microbial communities from riparian zone in the Pacific Northwest, United States - 23_EM | ecosystem: Host-associated > Plants > Roots > Unclassified | place... | reverse complement strand
CACATGCATCTATTAAAAAAATATTTATTAATAATAAAAAATATTTTCTTATAAATAAAACATGAATTTTTTTTAATCTTTTAAAAAAAAATTTAATCTTACCTTATGTCAAACTTTTAATTGATATAAAAATAGAGCAATTAGTTTTGTAGTGTAAATTAGTATAACAACATAACATTTATTCGTGTAAGAGTAAAATTTAATATTTTCTCAATTTAAATATTAAATAGCTTTTAAATTTGTTTCTATCATTTTTTTTTTAAAAAATTACAACTTACCAATCATAAATATTATTATTTATTATTATTAAACTGCATTTTTTTTTAAAAGTCGTTTGAACTGTTTTTTTTCCCTGTATTTCTTTGCTAACAAAAATTGAACGTGGTACTTTTTTGTTTTGATGTAATAGTCTATTTATTTTTACATTTTAAAAATATTAAAAAAAATTTAAAAAATATATTTTTTTACTTTAAATAATTTTTTGTATTTTTAAATTATTTTGATGTATTAATATTAAAAATTAATAATTTTTTAAAATTTAAAATATTATTTTAATATATTTTATTATAAAAAACAATCACTCTCCAACTATCAAAATCAACTTAAAATAAAGAAGAAAATTGGCCTCACAATTTAATACGTGTGTGGCACCCTGCATGTCTTGTCAATTCAATGTCAATTACGTTGTTTGGATACGAAGAGGAATAAAAAAAAAAACACGTTTCTAAAAAAGGTTAACACTTCCAAAACTTGGCAAGAATTAAAACACACCCATATGCCTATCAAGTCAAGACAAAGTCACGGGTAAGGCTAAGTTTATGGTTTACTCTTTCTTTTGAATTTCTTATCCATGGCATTCTTTACGTGGATGCACCATGTGGCACGATAACATGCATTCAACACCACAAATTATTTGGTTTTTCTTCTAGTATTTTTTAAGAAATTAACCTTATATTTAAACAAATTATTTTGATATATCTTTTTAAAAAACTCATTTAAAAATAACATTTATCATACTCTCAAATAACCTCTTAATAACCAACTCGTACCTAGTGTTGTCCCATAATAATCTACTTGACATGCTTTTTTAAGTATTTTTTTAGGTTCATCGTAGCTATCTAATGGATCAATATATTTTAAGATTTTAATTTTTAACTTAAATCCATGTTTAAAAGGGCCAAAGATAAGATGATAACCCAATATTTTTGTGCTTGACAGAACACGAGGCTTAGAAGACATGAGACTAACTTGCTTTCAAGCTCAACGCCCTCGGATTCAACGAAGTGTTGAGCCACATGGGTCTCGTAATCTATCAGACCCAACGTTATTGGGTTTGGCTATGCGTTGAGCCTATGTACATATGGTCAGTCGAGTTGCCAGACCCAACATTTTTTGGTTCAGCTGCATACTAAGCTCAAGTATATATAGGTTTTACGAGTTGCCAGAACCAACATCCATTGGTTCAACTAAGCATCGAACCCAAACAGATGTGAGTCTGGTAAGCTTCCAAACCTAATATCCCTAGTTTTAGCTATATGATGAGCCCAAATAAATATAAGTCTGACAAGTTATCAGACCTACCACCCGTGAGCTTAGTATTATACTAAGTCTAAGTGGATGTAGGTCTGAGTACCATTATAGGCCCTATATTGGAACATGAGGCTTTATTTGTTTATTCTTTTAACTTTTAACTTAAAATGCTAATGTCAGATATATTTATCTCTCTCTACATCCCTAGGTGTATAAGGGCCTATTATATTTCCATCGCCATTAATATTGTGTAATGAATATTTATCCTTTATCAATATGGTGTAAGAGATATTTGTATCTCATTTAATGTTATGTAAGGGATATTTATTCCTCATTAATTTTAATAGGAGAAAATAACTCTCTAGCCCTCTATTCCAGCAATATGACAAGGTTCAAGAGCTATAAATATCCTTTGAAGCATCCGGGTAAAGGATTCACATTTTCTATTCTCTGAGTATTCATAATTTAATTCTCAAAGCATTTATCATAAAAATAAGAACAAACACTTTTGTTCATGAAATTTAAAGCTCATTCTCCAATTTATTGTGATCTTAAACTTAAAACTTACTGACTTTATCATCTGAAAGTCCATAACCCCACGATAAAGAACTGTTTTACAGGTATTGAACTTTCTACTACCAACCATCTACATCCTAAGCTTCAAAGAAAAAAATATTAACATAAATGTATAATTATATATCTACTATCCAAACACTAAAAAATCTTATTCATGAGCATAACATATTTTAAAACATCATCACCATCTATGTACACTACGCGAATATAATTTATTTATTTATTATGCAAAGCATATACTTTTTTTATTTAAATACTTCAACTTAGAAGAATAAGATAGTATCTTTCTAATGTGAAATAAAAAACTTTTTAAAATAATCTTTTAAGCTTACTTATTTACAACATGTATAACATATATCCACGTGGATTGTTTCTTAATTTTTTCATATAAAATATTAAATCATCAAATAGTTTTTTAAAAAAACAATTTGGGTGACCCGAGGCCTTTATCAAAATCCAAGCCTACAATTAGCTCGAATTAACCGGTCGACCTGCCGGGTCAACCCGGAACTTATGTAACCAGGCAAAAACCTAGTACAAACCCTTTTTTATTCTCCTACCTAGAGACCCCTCTTTTTTTTATATTTTTCGGTTGGTTACTAACTCATTTCAAAGCTCAATATATAAACACTAGAAGAATATTTTATTTTTGCAATGTGGGATTTGAAGCCTTTTAGTATATATGCTCTATGTTCACATGGATTGTTTTTTAATTTTTTTATATATAATATTAAAAACTCAAATATTTGTTTTCAATTTTTCAGGGTTGACCCGAGTTAACCCGTATAACCCGGGACCCGACCCCTTAGCTGGGTCAACCCCCAGGCCGGGTTTAATAACTATGGTTGCCATGAAAATATAACTTTAAAGAATTCAATTGAAAATAAATAAAGTGACTTGACTGGTTAAAAATACTAAAAAAAATTAAACAAAACCTCATCTCTTTTATTTTGTTCAGGGGCCTCTTTTAAAAAATATTGATTTTTCTGTTATGTGTTTAATTTTTGGAGTGGTTTTTCTAATTCATATGTGGTTTTATTTTTATCTTTTATATAGATAAACTATGTTTTTTAAAATAAAAAATATTGATTTTTAGATGATATTCTTAATATGTGTAGCCTTAAATTTTATTATTTTTTTTATCCAATCAATTTAATGTCTTATTTTTCAAGATTCAATATCTTCATCTACATTTGTCTCTCGGTTTTTCAAGTTTTATTTTTAGATGTTATTAATAATTTTTTATTGATTTATTAATACACATAATTCTTAATTTATTTGATTACAATATGTGTGCATAAACTTTTTAATTTATTATATTTTTTGAACTATTACAATATATTAAAAAAACCTATATAAATAATTTGTTTTTATAAAAAATAACAATATTTACCCCACAACGATAAGTGAGGTCGATGATTAAGCTTGAATTAATTAAAATATATTATCACTGCCAGCTTTTCTTAGGTGAAGAAAATGGTTGAAATAAGTTTGAGTCTCTTCGACTCAAATTTTCTATGTTAAAAAAGAACATTATCTTTATAGATCATCCGAACCATGATTTGGAATCAAATTATAAATATTTTCAGTTAGAATAAATAAGTTTCGATTTAAATTAAAATACTAATTCAAAATTTTGATTTGATCAAAAGTTAAAATTTTTAAATTTTAACTCATGCTGCATTTAGTTTTTCAAAAAAATTGATTTAATTAATTTCTTTAAACATATTTATAATTTGAAATCATTTTAACCTCTTTTTTCATAAATTATTTATAAAAAATAACTTCTGAATTATAATTTAAAGTACAAAATTATTTTTTTCATAAATCATGTCAAATTGAGTCCAAGTGACATTTATAGGTCAAATCCTTTTCCTATATTTTTTTGAAAAACAACTTACAGTATAAACTATCTTTTATATATATAAAATATAGGAAAGGGAATTGTCATATCTCCACATATAATTCATCAGGTTGTTTGAAATTAATTCTTTATTATAATTGAATTTAATTATAGTATTTGATTTGAATTTAAATGATAAATAAATTGGATTCACATGTTTAAAAAATATATAATTCAATTTATTTTATTTTCTATATTACCCTTATTATCTTCATCTTATTTCTTGAAAGATTTTTAAAAACAGAGATGGAGAGATCAGTATTTTGAAAAGGTTAATTTTACTATTAAATTTCTTCTATTTAGAATTGCAATTCAGAAAGGTTGACCTTTGATTTATTTTTATAGCATTTTTAAAAATTGAATTTCATTTTAAATTTCATTCTTAATACCAAAAAGAAATTCAAACATGAGTTTTATTATAAAAAAAAATTAATTGAATTCAATTCAGATATTTCTAAATGTTCTATCAAAGTGTTACAATGTTGGACACCACAATTCCAAGTCATTGTTGTGAGCACTCATGCACATGTCAAAGCAAAGGAAAACATTGTGTTAATTAAGGGTGATAATAATTGTTTTTTAAAATATTTTTTATTTGAAAATGTATCAAAATAATTTTTTAAATATTTAATTTTAATATAAATATATAAAAACAATCTAAAAATATAAAAAGATTTAATTTAAAGCGAAACAAACTCAAAACTTTTGAAAATTCCACAAGTTTAACAAGATACCATGCTTTGTGATTTTATTGAATCCTTGATAGAAAGACAAATAACGTATTTTTCAATAATTGTTTTGTTCAAATGTACATGTGAATGATAGTTTTATGAAATTTTGTTTAGTTTAATCATAACTTTTGCAATTATAAAGTATAATTATTAAATTCAACTTGGCTTGACACATAATTAAAAAACTCAAGACTTGAAATCTTATTTGGGACAAGATTTTTTTAAAATATTTACTTTTAATATAAGTATATAAAAACGATCTAAAAATATAAAAAGATTTAATTTAAAGCAAAACAAAATCAAAACTTTTGAAAATTCCACAAGTTTAACAAAATACCATGCTTTGTGATTTTATTGAATCCTTGATAGAAAGACAAATAACGTATTTTTCAATAATTGTTTTGTTCAAATGTACCATGTGAATGATAGTTTTATGAAATTTTGATTAGTTTAATCATAACTTTTGCAATTATAAAGTATAATTATTAAATTCAACTTGGCTTTACACATAATTAAAAAACTCACGACTTGAAATCTTATTTGGGACAAGATTTTAATTTAAATTAAAAAATCATTTTATTCTATTAAACATAGTTGTTTCAAATAGTTAACCTGATGAAATCTAATTAGATTAACTCTAATTGTATTTTAAAAAAATTCATCAAATAATATTATTTTGATAAAAAATAATAATGGACTCATGAGCTCTAGGTTGCCCAACAATTTAATAAAAGTATGTTTGTTTTTAAGTTTAAAAAATGTTTTTGAAAAGTTTTGAATTATTTTTGTTTTAAATTAATTTATTATTATTATTTTAGATTGTTTTGAAGTATTAATATGAAAATAATTTTTTTAAAAAAATAAATATATTTTTAAATAAAAAAATATTTTAAAATATAATCAATAACACAATCTTAAATTTCTTTATAGATAAATTCAAGATTAGCTCGGACAATCGTGCCGTAGAGTCCGGATGGCAACGATAGCGATTTTAATGTAAAGAAATTTTAGCATATGCATTACGTAAACTCGATATTTACTACGAACAATTATGACCGTCATGTTATCAAAGAACTCGATATTTCAGCATATAAAAACTTTTGTGACCGTCAAGTTATCAAATAACAATTATCTTGATTGTCAGAGTTTCTTAAGCATAACTTAATCAATTTACTAGCTTGGATATCTAATCTCCGACTGTATATTTATCTGCAGTTTTTAATCACAACTCTCTTGGTTTACAACACACGAGTGGTGATTTATTAATGAATACAATATTGAATGTCCTGATGCCTCTTTTGTAAAACAGGAAGACAAGATCCGCATCCATGGCTTCAGTATATCTTGCCACATTGTAACGTAACGATAAGAGCTGCAGGTAGGGACTGACTAGCATTGCTGGATGATTCCACTTTCCCCCTAACAGAAAGACAGCCATTGAATTTTTCATTGCTTTCCATGCGAAGAAACTGGAGTCTACAATGTGAGTGCCATTAAATTTCATATGGTGTTAAATGACTAAGGTCCCAAATTATATATCGGACCAACTTATTCACGAGTCTACCTTGTTAATTCTGCTGTAATTAATCTGGACCCGACCCTTCAATCTTTTGACAGCCTTGTATTTGCTAAATCTTTTTTTGTCCCCCATCTCCAATTGTGAATTGCACTGTCATTTAACTGCTAAAGGAATAGAGGCTGTTGTAAATGCATAACAAGGTGAAATCTGAAAAGATGAAAAAAAAAAAAACTGAACTTGGAAAAACTTTGAGCAACTGAGTTATGATTTCATTGTCTTTGGAATATTACCTGTATATTTCTACTACATACAAACATGACTATATCAAAATGGTTCAGGCTAATAATGGTTTAGGATGTTGAGAAGGGAGACTCTATTTTTGATCAAATTCCTGAAAAGGCACTCAAGACCACTTTCAAGATCTTGAATACACAGTTCTAAGCTCTCCAGGTGGCTTTGAACACCCTTGATTTTATCAGATCTGCTTGTGTTCTGATCTACCAAGGCTAGTAATGCTGCATCCACTTTAGAGAATTCATTTATATCAGTTTCTTCATCTGCATATGCTACCTTTTTGTGGTGCACCAGCTTGCAGACTAATGACCAACCAGTGGTCTTTGCCTTTGGTCCAGAGATGAAGGAGAGGAGAGAGTGTAATTCTTTTAGAGAAACTACTTCAACCTCTTTTATCATGTTAAAAATGGTTGTAGTTTCATGGTCTCCGTTAGAGGTAGAGAAGTTGGCTTTGTTTTGCATACCCTTCAAGGCCTTGCGAATTGCCTTGTTCACTGTGTTCCTCCGGGTTAAATATTTCTTAATCTCAGTTGCAAGACCAAATTCATAGCAACCTTTCCTGCGTAAAATCGATTGAAGTTCGTATACGCACTCTTTTGTTTGCAACAAGGCATCCTTCGCAGTATTACACAAATCAAGAAAAGTTCAGGTTGCTGTGGGGATGGAGAGAGAGAGAGAGAGAGAGAGAGAGGAAGAAAGAAGAAGAGAAAGGGGGGAGAAAAAGGCTCTCTGTGCTATCTGTGCGTATCGCATATAACAACTAATAAATAAGGTAGAATTATGCTGTATTTATAACTTGTAGAAATTATTATTTATAACTTGGGAAATTATGCTGTATTTCCAAATATTTTTTTCAGTGTATTCCTTTACTAATATTTTTTAACCGTGCTAAAAAAAACTCACTAATGACACAATTGCATATCTTGTCAATTCAATGTCAGCCACATTGTTTGGAATTTGGATATGAAAATTGAAAGGTTATACTTTCAAAACGTGGCAAAAATTAAAACACATTACGAAATTGTTCGGAATATGGTAGAATCCTAAACCTATCTAGTCAAGGCAAGGGTGAGCTACCCTCGCGGTATCACTTAAGGATATATAATATGTCCTTTCATCACGGATAGTTCAATATTTTTATCTGCAAAAAGACAAGTAAAGAGGGGGGCCTGGACAATTAATGATCGGAGAAGTTTCAGTTTATGATCAGCCCCTCTTTTCCAAGTCCATCTTTTTGTGGCATGTCTCTTAATTTGTATCAGTATGCACAAATAACACACTGGAAGATTGATGAATCTGACCACAAACCGTTAATTTTCTCGGCGTAGCCCTCATCTCATTTGTGAACACATACGAGTTTTGTGAACACATTCCAGACAGAGATATAATACTGGCATACTGAGCTGGCCATTAATGGAGTAATAATATATAAGTAACAAACACAAGCCAAATGCCTTGGCCTTTTATTTATTTATTTATTGCTTGGATTATTTAGTTATATTTGGAACATAGACGTCCTTGCTAATTCCAAGCAATAGCCTTAGCATCAAACTACATGGTGCCCACCATTTTTAAGAGTCCATTATCCTCAAATGGTTCTTGGTTGTCGCAATCAATGTTTTCACCAGGGTCAACGTCTAACATGTCGCAGTACCTCAAATAGTACGCAATGCGATTCTGCTCCCATGTTTCCTTGTCTTTAGTACATTCACTGCCATTAGTGATAATGTTTGTTAACGTACCAAAGCCTGGTTTCCTGCCGGCCTTAATATCCTCTTCTGATGGAGACCATTCGCCGGTGATGACTTCATGGCACGACGGTGCACCTGCTGAATGTGAAGTCATCCAGAACCAGAGTGCTGCCTTGAATGAAAGCACTTGATCCGTTGCCACCTTTTCTGGCTGGTATAATAAGCTTCGATTTAATTCCTTTCCCAATCTCCCGTAGTTGTGGTTCCTGTACGACATAATATCGAATTAACTCAAATATTACTACAATAATAATTTAATATAATATAATATCCCGTTTCTAACCGGGAAAAGGATTAAAGGAACAAAGATTAATTTTAAGATATCTGTTCTTTTTTTCTTTTTTTTTTAAGTGAGACACTAATTTGAAAAGATCAAATTGAAGAAAGAGAATGAAGAGTATGCAGGGAAAACTAAATAAATGGTACCCAAGTATATTGGACTCACCACCTAAGTTGGAGAGGACCTCGGCCATAATAATGCTTGCCGGCTGCACATGGATAAGAAGAATTTGTATTTGGATCACAGTAATCAGATTTAGGGTTCAGCTCGTTAACAAGGCAATATCCCCATGTAAATGGAGCATCCTCTCCAATTATCCACCGTCCTATACATCGACCGTGTTAACCACAAACAATTAGTCAACTGATCAAATCAAATGTGAGGTGATGTGATGCCATAAATTAATGAATATGCAGTTTCATTTATAGTATGCCATAAATTACCACTAGTTTCTTGAGAGGTTTGGCCGAAGAAAGCAGCAAGCTCTCTCTTTTTAATGACATCATCGCCAGTCATGCCAAAGCTAGGGTAGGCTTTAGTGGCATTAATAAAAGCATCATACGTATAGAATCCCTTTCCAGGACAGCGGTCATCGTTTCTATTCGGTAGCATGTTCTCAAACAATGATTCTGTGATGATGCAGCTATGGCATTGGCTTTGACAGCCTGCGCAACAGTAAGCATCTGTTGAACCGCAGAAACCAGCACTGCTACAGCACAGCTCGTTTGGGCATGTGACATTCTCAGCTTGCGATCCGCATTGTGGAGTCTGCGATGTGACTCCTAGTGATAGAGACAACAATAAAGATAAAACTGTAAGTGCCCAGAACCTCATTTCAGGAATATAGCTATTTCAGATTTGATGATGTTTAAGAAGGTTTCGGGATTGGTATTTATAGAGAAGGATGGAGATCATGAACAAGGAGTAAAGTTCTTAAATTATTTTATTCAATACATTATTTCTATTTAATCATTAAATCTGTAATAAAATATAGAAAATATTAAATAAGATATTAGAAATAATTTTACTGCCACTTCTCTATATTTTAGTGAGTAAAATTTATTTTTCCTCCCACTAATTATCTTGACACGTTTATCATTGATCAAAGGCCATACATACAATAATATATTGTTTTTAATATGGAAGAGGCCACATTACCACTTCTTCTCTATATATATTCTAATTCTAAAACAATGTTATTTTTTTTTAATAAGACTTTTACCTGATATGATTTTGATTGAGTGGATTAATAGTATTCTTCAAGCCAGTTTCGTATTTTACTAGTTAGGTAGCTTGCGCTATGCCGCGAGCTCACCTTTTATTTTAATAAAAAAATATTATAAAAATTTAAAATCCAAAAGTGTTTGGTCTAGTTGTAACGTTGGATCCAAGAGTGTTGAGTCTAGTTGCAATGCCAAACCCAACAATAATATTTGTAATATTAATCATAATATTTAACTTTTCTGCAAAAAATATTATGTTTTTTAATCTTTCAAAAAACATTATGAATTTTCTTCAATAGTAATAATAATTTTTTAATAATAATAATAATTATTATTATTATTTTTAATTTTACATTTAAAATCAAATCTATATTTGTTTTCAATATTGATAATACTTTTTTTTTTCAAATTTATTAACTACTGCACAATGAGAGCAACCATCCTTTGTATTTATACCTTTAGGGTTGTGTACAATATAGTGATGGAATGTATTACATGTGATAACTATTCCTATATAAGAGTATTTACATATATAAGGTTTCTTTCCTTAACACACCCCGTCAAGCTGAAGGTGGAGATTCCACCCGAAGCTTGGATTAAAAGTAAGCAAACGAAACTGGAGGAAAAGACTTGGTAAGGACATCAGCTAGTTGATCCTAGGAAGAGATGAACCGTACCTGAATTTCTCACTTAGTAACACGATCATGGACAAAGTGATAATCAACTTCAACATGTTTAGTACGAGCATGAAACATTGGATTGGCAAATAAGAAAGTGGCCCCTAAATTATCACACCATAACGTGGTCACAATCGAAGAAGGGACCCGAAGTTCTGACAATAATGAGCGAATCCACAAAATCTCAGCAATACCATCAGCTAACGCTTTGTATTCTACTTCAATAGAAGATCTCGCAACAGTCCGTTGTTTCCCGGATTTCCATGAAATAGGGGTAGAGTTAAGGTACACAAGGTAACCACTTGTGGATTTGCGATCGTCAATACTGTCAGCCCAATCAGTATTTGTGAAACCATGAAGAGACAAGAGAGAATCCCGAGTGATGTACAGACCATAGGTTGTTGTAGCCTGGAGGTAACGCAGGATACGTTTAACAGCAGACCAATGATCCTCAGTGGGGGCATGCATAACTTGACATACCTTGTTGACTGCATAACAAATATCAGGTCTAGTGAATGTAAGATATTGTAATGCCCCAACAATCTGGCAATACCATGTGGGATCAGAGTAAAGAGTACCAAGCACAAGTCCTAATTTGGAGGAGGCAAACATAGGAGTATCAACTGGTTTGCACGAAGCCATACCTGCTCGTTGGATGATATAGAGGGCATACTTGTGTTGGCTTAATAAGATACTCATAGTAGTAGATTTAACTTTAATGCCCAAGAAGAAATGAACAGAACCCAAATCCCGAAGCTTAAATTCTGATTGCAGCAACGTAATCAATCTATGAAGCACAACTGAGTTACTCCTGGTTAATAAAATATCATCAACATACACAAGCAGGTAAATCATGGCACCATCAAGAGAGAGAATAAACAGAGAAGTATCACTCTTGGATGCCTAAAATCCAATGGAGAGTAAAAACTCACTCAACCAGTTGTACCAAGCGCGAGGAGCTTGTTTCAAGCCATACAAAGATTTATAAAGATGACACACATGAGACGGGAGTGCAGGATCAACAAACCCAGGCGATTGCGCCATGTATACCTCTTCCTGAAGAATGTCATTCAGGAAAGCATTATGAAAATCCAACTGATGAATGTTCCAACCATATGAGACAACAATAGTGAGCACAAGGCGAACCATTGTAGGCTTAATCACTGGACTGAACGTCTCCAAATAATCAATCCCCTCTTGTTGAGTGAAGCCGTGGGTAACCAACTGTGCTTTATATCGGGCGACTTGACCATCAGCATGTCTTTTAATCTTGTAAACCCATCTACTGCCAATCACATTCATAGACAGACGGGGGCATCAACGACCAAGTCTGATTAGAGTGAAGTGCCCGAAATTCCTCCTACATGGCAGTGTGCCAAGTCACATACCTGTTGGCGTCCTTAAATGACAATGGCTCCTGCTGAGGTAAGGACGCAACTCGTGAGGCAACCATAATGCTAACATTTGCATTTTTGGTTGGTCGTGGGCGAAGCACCATAGGATGGGTGCGAGCCAACTAAGGTGGAGAGAAGACAGAGGCCAGGATATGCTGAAGATTGAATTTAGACAAATCAACACATACGTTAATTCCATGAGGGGAAACAGAGGAAGAACATGTAGCTGAAAAACTCAATATAGGCACAAACCATGAGGGAGACCCTGCAGGAGAAATGGCCATAACAGGGGAGCTAGCAAGGGAAAGGCCAGGGGAGCTGGCAACAGCGATGGGCGACGCCTGCGAGTGTGAAGAATCTGAACCTGCACTTAAAGAATGATCATGATAATAACATACATATAATGGTAAGTGAGTCAAATGAGGGGTAGGGGGGTGTAGGGAGGAGTGGTGAAGGGATTGGGGAGGGTGGCATGAGAGGATGTAAAGTGACGGGTATAGGGGAAATAGAGGGCTGTATGGGTAGAGCTGCAATCTGTTCAGATTTATCAAGAGGAAAAACATTTTCATGAAACCGGACATGACGAGTAAGATAAATATGTTTGGACGACAAATCAAGACATCGATAACCTAGATAAGAGGTACTATATCCTAGAAAAACACAAGGGGGTGAATGAAAATCTAACTTGTGAGCATTGTATGGACGAAGAAAAGAAAATCAGGAGTCGATTTTAGAAGACATTCAAACGATGTCTTATGATTAAGAACTGGAGTGGGCATGTGATTAATCAAATAAACAGAACTTTCAAAAGCATAACTCCAATATTTATAGGGAGTGTGACATTGTCCAAGAAGAGTAAGCCCAGTTTCAATAATATGTCTATGACGGCGTTCAACCATGTTTTTGATATTCACTACCCCAATCGGTTTGAGCAGACTTAATTTTTAAGGAGAATTGGCGCTCCACAAACGCCTGAAATTGATGAAAAATTGTAAAAACATCAGACTTGGCAACGAAAGGATAAAACCATATAAACTTTGTATGGGCATCCACAAAAATAACAAAATAGCGAAACCCATCAGATGACAACATAGGGGATGAACCCCAAACATCACTAAAAATCAAGCCAAGATGAGCCCGAGTTTGATGACCCGTAGTTTTTAGAGTTAGATAAGACGACTTGCCTAAAGGGCACGTAGGACAATTAAAATTAAACTGAGTGGATGTATATGACACTTTTTTATTTTTCACCAACAAATGCAGAATATATGGACTAGGATGCCCAAGGCAACGAGCCAGACATCAGCGGAAGTAGATAGACAGGTAGATGAGAAAACTTGAGGCAACGACGTCGCAGACGACTCGGACAAAATATATAGACCATCTTTACTCTGACCGGAAAGAAGTACTTTCTTTGTCATGAGATCCTTAACATAAAATAGAGAGGGATGAAATTAAAAAAAAAAGACGTTATTCTCAAGAAAATTTTTTTGAACAGATAGCAGAGGTTTTTTAATGGCAGGAACATGTAAAATATTGGATAAAGTAAACATGTAGTTGGGTGAGCGAATTTTAGAGTGAGTAATATTTGAGATAACAAGGCCCTTACCATCACCAATATGCAAATGATCATTTCCAAGGTCCGACATGACATGATGATTTGCACCTGTATCAGGAAACCAAGTGACAGGAGTAGTGGTAGAGACATTATTAAATGCGAGATTAGCATTAGCTTGCATAGGATGAGTAGCCAACTAAGAACACTGTTGAGTAGTATGCCCATATTCATAACACAGCTGACACTTTATATTGCAAGTATAACCACCAAAACAATTTCCTTGCTGCCTAAAGCTGCCTGTTGTCCGTGAGGAAGGACCAGAGGAGAACCAGTTTCCATGTTGGCCAGATTGTTGACCCGAAGCATAACTGTGAGCTGGGTCATTGCCACGATAATAGTTGTTGCGATTGTTAGGTCTCTAGGCCCCACGAAAACGACCCCGTCTGCCAGTATTAAAACCAGATTGATGCTGCACAAAAAACGCAGTTGGCTGCTGCGTTGGAGTTGGTAACAGAGGAGCTGTTACAGATGGTTGGAGAGAGGCTTTGTGAAGAAACTCATGTGTAAGAAGACTGCTATGGAGATTAGTGTAGGAGATGAGAGCATCCTTGGTGGACAAGCTGGTGACAAGATCCTTAAACTCACTGCGTAGCCCTCGAAATACATACAAGTTGAATTCTACCAAGGAGATTGGTTTGCCAACGGCATCAAGTTCATCAAATAAGGCCTTTGCCTTCTGCAAGTAAATGCTGGCAGAATCATCATTATGTCGTAAATCTTGGAATGAGCCGTGGAGTTGCATAATCTTGGAGTTTGAGGGAGAGGCAAGAGATGTTTCCAGTGTTATCCAGATGGCATGAGAGGTGTTACAATCCACAACCAAGTGCAGATCTTCCACCGAGAGAGAAGATATAAGGGCACTCATGATTAAGTGATCTTGCTGCTTTTATGACAAATATGCAGGGTTGACAGAGAGTGCAGATGTCGGAGCAGGTGCCAGATGTGGAGGAGGACATGGTGATGTGCCATCAACAAAAGAATACACGCCTTGCCTAGGAGAAACGGTTTCATCTGCATCCTCCAATACAGGAAATTATGGTTGGAGAGTTTTAAAGAGACTACCTGGTGCGTGTTAGGAAGAGGTATGATGGAAGCAGTAGTGGATGCGCCATATATAACAGATTGCGCCACATGGGAGAAAGAAGATTGAAGAGCTGATGCAGCGTTAATAGACTGTTGAAGTTCTTGATTGTCCATGTTGCTAGGGAGGAGAAGTTGCAGTTTTGATTTTAAAGAGGAAGAGCTTTAGAT
>Ga0307517_10008479_pt1 | contig 14747 bp, 6 predicted proteins | sample 23_EM_MG_FD_194515 | JGI IMG/M metagenome (GOLD analysis project Ga0307517, IMG submission 194515) | Populus trichocarpa ectomycorrhiza microbial communities from riparian zone in the Pacific Northwest, United States - 23_EM | ecosystem: Host-associated > Plants > Roots > Unclassified | place... | reverse complement strand
TTCATTTCATTATGTATGAGAAGATCTTTATAATCTATCAGAGCCAAGTAACTATTTACTTGAATCAATTTTTTGAACGTTATTGCATTCCAACCCGACAAATATCGAAAAATGTGAACGGAGCCATCCTCGGTGGAAATTCCATCGGGAACCTGGATGGACCGAAAGTTTTCATCCTCCAGATCGAACGTGAATGACCAATGCAGTGCTCCGCTAACACATGTAGATTTTCCATAAAAATCACACGGGCGTTGGTCGAAGTGATGTCAACAGGCAAAGAAGCATCCATCCTTCTCCAAGAGTTGGTTCCTGGAGTGAAAATCTCACGGTAATCCCCCAACACCTGTTGACCAGCATGGATTTGACAAAACTTAAAGACCTCGTATTCCTTTCTGAGAGGCTCCTATCCACGAAAGCAAGAAACCATAACGACATCAAATACACAAGAAACCATAAGACCTCGTTCCTGCTTACTTGCAAATGCACTCGAATTGCAGGACCGACTTGCCTGGAAGTCTTGATAGGAAATCGAAAAGGATGATTTCACCAGGGATATGTCATTATTAGCTTAATGCTGCTCATGTTTCCACCCTCTGCTACTCTCCTCCCATTATTTTTTTTTTCCTGTTAGAGTTGAAGTGGCTTTCACATAGTAACCTAGCTACTACTATAACCTAATTTCTTTACTAATCCAAAGACAATTCTGGTTGATCTATGTTTCTTGAAACCCAAATTCTCATGTAACTGTACAGCACGCAACCAAAAAGGAAAAAAAAAAGCGAAATTATCACTTCACAAGTCTAATCTGTGCAGTTCTTTAAGACCAGAGATATCACACTTTCAGAATAGCTCAAAACAAATTAATTAATTTTATGGAAATGGGATGTCAATTCTCGCATACGATGAACTTCGACAGTCAAGAATGTTTTGGTTTGTACATAACAGCCTGCTGCAATGTCATATAATCAACCCGTCCTGCTCCGCTAGATGGTATTAACAAAATTTCACCTTCACGAGTTCGTACCAATAGGATTTTCGGTCACATCATTTGCAGCTGTTATATTATATATCAGCTTCCCTAAATTATTTCCAACACACACAACGTTTCCTATTTACACTTGATCTGAAATCCCATGTAAAGTTATAATTCCAGGACTAGGGAAAGGTTAAGATTTCTTTACCATCATGATGATAATTCAGGGAACAAAAAGGAAGCTGATATGATATTGGAAATTAGAATATAAAGGGATTGACGATAACATGTTAGTGTTAAAAATGTTTTTGGAAATAATTCAGGTAAAGTGACAAATAAAAAGGGAAGTGAAATGGTTGAAAGCTATTTTGAATCCATGTGTTATTTTGTACCAGTTAACCCTCTTCATTTTTATTTTTGTTAATGTCAGCCCTTCACTTTCAAAATCATCTTTGTTTTGTCCTATCTTCAAGGTTACATGAAACCATATCATGACATGTCAAAATAAAGATGAGTTCGGATACATTTTATGGTTAACCCTTGTTTGTTTTTGCCACCAAAAAAACCCATTTAAAAAAACAATAATTTATTATTATTTTTAAATTATTTTATTTTGATATATTAAAGAGCCAAACTCTGTTAATATAATGTAACCTGATGACTTTGATAATATTGAAGATTATGATAGGGATTGTTTTTTAAAATATTTTTTATTTAAAAATATATTTAAATAATATATTTTTTTTATTTTTAAAAATTTATTTTTAATATTAGCATATCAAAATAACCTAAAATTATTAAAAAATAATATTTTAAAGCAAAATAAAAATTTTAAAAATTTTAAACACTTTTTCGACCCAAAAACAAACACAACTTAGATTTCCTTGATTACCAAACAAAATGATTTTGAAAATTGAGGGTGGGCATAAGTATAAATAAGAGGGGGGAATAGGACCTATAGAAGCTCTTCTATTGCCGAGGAGAAATGTTACTACGGAGAGATGATGATTAATGTGGATAAAAATGAAAAAGCAAAGAAAGAAATTAAGTCATCCTAGCCATTAGATCGAAAGAAAATCCACGGTCGTAAGTTTTACTCATTAGATTCAACAAACAGTTTAATAGAAACATATCATGTGGCATCAAGTGAGAATATAATCAAGACAGTAGCATATCACACTACTATGGTTGGTTGGTTATCAATTTTCTGTGACTAGAGACCATCATTTTAATCCTTTTAAAAGACCCACCTCTGAAATGAAACCAGAACTCCGACATCACTGACATGAGGAAACCTATGAAATGCCCTGGATGAAACAGCCAGGGCTCAACCGTGCAGGTAGCGTTACCAGGCACAGGATTCAACAGCTAAATGACTCTCCCTGAAAAATAGACATAATAGCACCCACCCCCATTGAACACAGCATAGAAAACTCTGGCATCCACTATAAATTTCAATATATAACGATGCTTAAAAAGTGTGAATTCCTCAGTTCACCTACTCTATTATCACACTAGTTGAATAGTCTGTAACAGAGGGGGGTAAAAGTAACATGACAGATAGTCTGCCCTGTTGCTCCAGAATTGCCAGCTGAAAAAATTCATAATGAAGCATATGAAATCACAAAAACCTCGGATACAAGATGGAACTGTAATCAAACCATATAGCATACTCCAAAAATTTGAATACAGTTAACAACAATTAGAACATAGGTTCGGAAGGACATACCAAAATCAGAACTATCGTTTTCATGCCTTCTTCCTAGTTATCCTGTAAATTAAGAACAGAAGCAATTAAAAACCAAGATGCTGTATGCAGCTATATCATAGCTAATAAGCACATTTGAGAAACAACTTGGTTGTAAAAGTAACCAAATATCCCAACTGCGAAAAGCATACACTTCTATTAAAGAGCACCATGAATGCCACAAGCAGATGAAAATCAGATTGATCCACGTGTACTCAAGCACACTCAGCAGACTTCAGAGAATCAAATACCAAGATCAGCCATAATAATAACTAAACCTTGAACCAGACAGGTTTTGACCAAATGCATCTTGTTCAATAATTGCAAAAAACTAAACAGATGTCCGTAGCCCGATTGTGCAAAACATCTTTGCTAGAACATTTTTTAACCCCACTTAGTTCACATAATTTAATTTGGCTTGGTTTTTTAATAGTAGTCATTGGTGTTGCTCAGATTTGAATTCAAAAAATAAAATCATTTTTGGTTCAGTTAGGTCTAATGAGCTTTCAATCCCAGTTGGATTATGCTGAAACCTTTACGACTTTTTTATCTGAATTTTCCTCACAAACTGGACCCAACCGAACCATGAACACTCCTAGGTACAAGCAGATTCTCACCTGAAGCAGCATATTCCCAGAGCTGTTGTAATTTCATGGATGACAGATGTGGCTAAGTGTAAATAGAGTCCCACTGAGTTCAGAAAAAGAATTGTAAGGTATAAAACAAAACTGTAGCAGCACATGGTAAGAGCAATATGAATTATTGCACCAACTCAAAACTTAAAAATGCAAAATCAGAAAACAAAACATTGATTAACTTGTGCAGAACGGTTTCTAGTGTAAAACAAGCAATTAAAGACATATCACCACTACAAACAAAAACAAGGTAACAGGCGCTTACTTGTGAATACACAGTAACCAAGAAGAACCCAGAACTCATCAACTAAAGCAACTCTGCAATAAAAGGTTTTCGTAAAGTTAACACGACAGTCAAAAATAGATCAAATAGATGCCTACTGTTTAACATCAGAGACTAAAACAATATGACCAGTGACCACTTACCCATCATTCAGTCTGGCTGCGAGTGCATTTGCGATGGCAAATGGTAGATATAACAGAGACTGCAGGAAAAAATACTTGTAACTTACTTGTGCAGCAATCGTTTGTTAATTAAGTTTACATATAAAATAAATTTCCCAGGAATGATGTTGAGAACTGAAAAACAGCAGAAATGGAAACTTCTGTGGGAAAGGAAATTCAACAATAACCAATTTGATACTAGAGGTAAGAACACCCAATAGTCCTCCCACAAGTATTCCTTCAGAACATTGATATGAATACTTCATGGAGAACAAGTCTGCATTATTTTATTGCTCAGAACATATTAACTCTAATAAACGAGCAATTGTTGTGTCTCATAAGTGCCAGTGAAACAGCTCAAGATAGGGCAGAACATTTGTTGGATATTTCAGTGAATTATCCAAAAAGTTAATATACATTAGACTTGAGAGATCTAAATATTCCTGCAATGCTGGTGATATACACCAGAATCTCAAAATTTTCTATTAAAGCATAAGGACAAACTTTAAGACCACAGATGTTTAATAGTTGAGAACTGAACAAACCATACCATACACATGTTGGTTTTCAATCCCTTCGGTTCATCACACAAGTGAGACAAAATCATCCTTCCCTGTCAAATGAAATTTCCTCTCAGAAATGGTACAATACAAGTCAAACGTTTGCACTTTGCAGCACTTGTATAATTTAGAAAATATTTAAAAACAGGAGCATGCACAAATGAATACCATTAGATCCCAGTTCCCCAACACCCACTGTAAACACATCATCAAGAACATACAAAACTTTTGTTTGCATTTGGTTTTGTGATCCAATTCCAGACAAAAGTAGTAAGGAGCTGTCATGAGAACATATGCTAACTGTTGACATGAATGGATCTAATTTTATGTTGAGATACAACACCGAATAACATGTGAATGTGCATTCCTTTTGGGATCTGCACACTGATTTCATTTTCCATTCCTTTTTTTTTAGTTTTTTTTATTCTGCTTCAAATGCCTAACTCATCTGTAACAGAAACATATGCAATCATATAGCTAGAATTTAAAAGTTGACTGTTTGAAGCCCCGCCATGTGCGAAACTTTAATCTGCGTTCCTATAAAATTTCAGACTTTATTAGATCCCTAATAATATGTGCTAAATCCACTTCAAAAGAGCATATAAAAGCTATGATGGGGAGGCACAACTGCATGGTTGTGATGAACCTAATTTGCACTGTATTCAAAAACCATGTGTGACTGCATTTTGCAACAGTGCCCACGTAATTTGAGTGTGTTAAGACACAGTTCCAAATTCGCAAATCCATAATGGTCATATGGTTAAAAAAAACCCTTTAAAGTGTAATAGATCCCTGACAATATCATAGTCAATCTATTTGGAACCAGCTCCACCATTTTAATAAAAATTCTCGCAACTGGCAAACTTTCAGGCAGAACACCAGACTGCACAGGTTTCTACTCCACTGTCCACCTCAATCAACCATCCCTTAGCATGACTAAACTAGTGGATTTCAATTTGAAAAGGAAACAGAACAGCAATTTAGAGAACTGAATGGAGACAGATAATTGTCAAAAGGTAGTCACGTGACTTACCACAAGAAACCCAAATGCAAGTCCAGTTCCCAATATGACCAAATGAGGATAGTTTGACATTAGATCAGATGGAGACAGATAATCCCTGCAGAAGAAGCAAGGTCCATATGAAGGCCAAGATCCTCATCTTAAACCCAATGTGTGTCAAGAACCACATTGAAAAAATATAACAGGTTGAGGCATACCACAATAGGACTCCGCCAACGAGCACAACAAAAGGGTAAAGCTGATAGCAATAAGGAATAATAAGACATTCACAAAGCTTTCACATAATCAAGAAAGGAAAGTGCAAATGGTGACAGAATTACCATTGCTAAAGCCAGCAACATGCTGCCTTTTCTTGCTTGAACAACCTTGTAGACATTAGACACACTGTAGAAAAAAGGTCACATTGCACAAATATATAACATTATGTAATGTAGATCCAAGATAACCTTCACCAAACAGCTACATCATGGCCTACATGTGAACTCTAAAGACACCAACAGTACAATCTATAACAGGCAATTCATGCTAACCAATGGCACAAATGACCCCATAAAGGAAAATTCAAACACATCTGCAACAGCTGAAACCCCTAGACCTCCACCACCCCTTCCAGCAAAAAATATAATGATGATGTCATTTTCTCAGCATGTGCAAGTTATAACTTCGGTTACTCTTTCTTCATAATTGAACAGGTAACCATAAAAAGTTTAAATAAATGCAATTGAACAAGAAAGGAAAAGATCATAACTAGGAACATTAGATGTAAATTATGTGTTACACACGCAAGAGAACTATTTTTTCAGCCATTTTAGATATATATATATAATTGCTTACTTGAATCCCACTGTAGGTATAACAGCAAAAGCTGTCATTAAAAACTGCACAACTCTGTAAGTAGGGATTTCTGCAGTCAAAAAATTAAAAAATAAAAAATAAAGAGCAAAAGAAAACTTCAGTTACACATGAAAAAGAAAACTATGAAATAAAGTACAAAGGGGCAAGGAGAAAACAAAATACAGATGCAAAAGGAAAGCATGAAGGAAATGACAAAGTTGTGTGTCAGCCGTTGTTCTAGGGCCTAGCCAAGTCCTTTCATTTAACATGTATGGTATCATTGCCTATTTTAACTAGTGTTTCTGCCACCAGGATTAAGATGATGACAAACCAAATAGAATCTACATTCTAGCACTGTTATATAACTTGGACTAGCTAAGTAGGTCGACCTGGAGCCTGGACCGGTCCAAGTTCATCAAAAAATAGGTGCGACCTGTTCGACTTGGTAAAACCCGTTGATTGTTTAAAAAAAAATCAGAACAACATCGTTTTTTATTTTAAAAAAAAATAGTTAACCCATGTCGACTTGCCCTACCTGTGACTTGAGCCTTGCCTCAAGGCGACCTCTGAGTCAGGTTTTCTTAAAAAAAAAAAAAACAAAAGTGAAATCCCACCAATTAAAAAGCAAAATCTGGAAACTCAAACATCACTTAAGAAAACACGTCTTACGGGGAAAAAAACACTGATGAGAAAGAAGACAACAGCAAATTACTCCATGAAAATAGTGAATGCTAATACATCAGAAAGAATCAAAGAACACAAATAAAAAAACAAGTGATGGACACGAAAATGTATAAGAGACTAAACATATATTGAGCAAGTCCTTGATCTGAATTGCATTATCAATCAAGAAAAATGTCAAACAATCACGATTTAGGTTTGCGCGCATAATCTGACATTATGCACAAAATTTTCTGCTAAAAATATCCAACAAATCTCATTTCAGTAGATGACATGTGAGGTGAAATAAAATCCTGGGAAAGTCATTAAATATCTCTAGCAAGGGAAAAGGTAGAAAAAAACCGGAATGATGCATTCATTGCCAAGCATTTTGCAAAATTGTAGACTCTTACCACTTACAAATGGCAACCAACTCAAGAATGGGAAAGACATCGCAAACTGTTGAGCCCACCACCCGGCACCTTAGAAGGAAAGAACTTGAATTGGAAGAAAAAGAGACAATAGAGAGAAACAAAATGGACGCAGAAAAAATTATCATGATATGCTATATTAAAAAACTGTGCAAAATAATCAAGGGTATTGCAGGTTTGAAGAGCTTACCGACTACAGCTGTAAGAAAATGAGCCGTGTATATTAGCATCAGACCCTCTGTAGGTCCATTAATTGCTGGAAGAATAAGAGTATTGGTGAAAAAGCTGGACACAAGGAAGCAAAAATCCAAATTGTCAATAACATACAAAATTTACAAGAGTGAGAACATGAGGAAAATAATCAAACGAAGGACCTCAGTCAAGAAAAGAAGATGTCAGAAGGTCCGAGCAAAATAAAGAGAAATCTAAATAGAACTTATGAAGTCATATTACATCATTCAAATCCATAGAAAACAAATAACAGCAAATTTGTATCACTTACTTTTCCCATGTTGCACAATAAAATGGAACTGCTGAAATAAGCCAAAACCAGAAAGTATCTCTTCCACACATGGCAGTGCTACCAAAAGCCATGCTTTCGAACTGAAAAACAACAAGAAACAGATATTGAAACTGAAGCTGTTGGGGTAAAAAGACTAGAGATGGAAAAATACACACCGCACAAGCAAGCGCATCACATCCTGCAATAAGTTGGGGGAAAAAAGCACATTAAGAAACAGTCACCAATATAAAATAGTTGGGGAACAAAGACAGTTTATGTAACAACATAAATCACCATGGTCAAAAAGCTCCCCCAGTGGACTGGACGAGTTTGTCCGCCGAGCTTGTTTTCCATCAACAGCATCAAAAGTCTGGGAAATTAAAACCAAGTCAGGAAAAGCCATGTCACGCACATTAAGAAAAGCATATTAACTACAATGCCTGAGAGAACTAGAATCAACCTGATATAAAAATAGAAGCAATCCGTGCGCAAAATGAACCCATCTCGGCGGAGGCGTATCCAAGCGAGGTGAATAAATCTAAAACACAAACACAAACCCCAAACTAGGAAAGAAAGAAAAAACATCTCCATAACTGACATTTTTACGAAATCCCAACTTACATAACCGAGAAATGCCGAAGTCACTAAGAACATAAATCCCATAAGCGTAATCTTTAAAAACAAAAAAAAACAAAAAACATGAACAAATCAGGAAAAGAAACAAAACAAGAAAGCACAGCCCAATAATTTAGCATCACTAATCAAAGAGTAAAGTCCACTTTATCATACCATATTCGGCCTGCAGCAGATCCATAAGTAAATTAAATCCATTTTCACACCCAAAAAGAAAAGGTGAATATAGTGAATATTCTAATTTTAAATAAAGTAAAAGAAGAATACATATCTATGTCGCATAAATGAAGGAACTTACGGCATCCAAAGAGGGAAGAGGTTAACAAAGCGAGCCCAAAACGGTTGCAAAACATATTTAGCAACACAAGAGTGATCTACTCCACTGTATTTGTATTTGTGCAGTGCTGCTATTCCATGTGACCCTATATATCCCATTTGTTTTCTTCTTTTTTTGCCTAGCTGCTCAAAAAGAAAACATAATCAATCAATCGGATCGAAAAGAGAGAGTTTACATGCCAACCTGGATAAATTGACTGCTGAGAAGGAGAAATGGATCTGATATTTAAATTGAAATTGAAATGATTTTTTTTTGTTATAATTTACAGACACAATAACAGAAATTGTTTAACGCGAAAATAAGATAAAATTAAAGATTTGGTACCGTTGGGAATGGGGAGATGGTGAGATTTTATTTTCTGGAGCGGTGAATTTTGGGAAAGAGACTGCAGATTTTAGAAGGCAATGGATTTATCTCCCGCCCTAAAAAAAGTAGCGAGGGAGAGGGAGAGCAGAGACTGTATATGTATATGTTAAGCTACTTCGCCCGTGTAGGGGAGATGATTCATCGTTTTTTTTTTTTTTCCTGTCATTGTTTTTTAACGAGGATTTTTAGTTTTTTTTAAGTGTTTTTATATAAAATATAATATATTAAAATATTGTTTTAAAAAAAATATTTTTGATATAAATATATTAAAACAATTTAAAAAAATTAATTTTTTTTTTCATCAATCGTAATTCTAATTAAAATTAATATCATATTATTTTATATAAAAAGTAAAATCGCCTATTTAAAAAGATATAGTTTCGACCTCCTAGAGAAAACTGGTTGAGTTCTTCTGCACTTCATTGATTTTTTTTTTTAACTCGGGATGTTCAGGCCAGCTTACGCACATCACAATTAATTTCTGGACTCACTGAATACTCTATAAATCTAATAAACAGGTAAAACACCGTACAAATAATAAACATGCATACTAAAACTCGAACCCAAATGACAAAAACAAGAAAACCTTACCTCTGCTCTGCCACTTGGAGACAAGCCTCGCTGCACACTCCATTGATATTTGATTCTAAAGAAAGAACCTTCCAAGTCCCCCAATAAATGTCGGTAACTTTGGAAGAAAATTAATTGATCACGATTCTGGTGGGCCACTCCTTCTCTAAAGTTCGAAGCGCCACTTCGACCGTTTGTTTACTTCGTCCTCTAGTAGCCTTTTTCGAGTTATCAAAAACAGTTATAAAAAATAAAATATAAACTCAAATTGTAAAATTATAAATAATTTTTTAATTATATGTTAATAATTTTAATTAAAAAATTAAATTATATTAAAATTTGATAAAAAACATTAACAATATTATAATTAATAATTGAGAGAAATAAACAATAGAATCAATTTTTAAAAATAAAAAGTTTCAAAACAAAATTTTTTAATACAGAGAGGTCACTGAATGGTAAGAAATACACATAAATCTGGTGACAACTTGGTTGTTTCCACCACAATAAGTTCTAGTGGACCCCTTTTGGGTTGCAAGCTACTAAGCCTAAACTAGTAATTAATTATCATAAATTCAATAATGAAACAAACCCCTAAATAATGTCTAATGCGCTAGAAAAAATTCAAATTAAAAATAATTATTAGAAAATAAATAAATAAAATAATAAAAATCTTAATGTTAAAATTCTTTCATGTAGCCCAAATCTTTAATTTTTGCATGTTTTTGGCAGATTTGAGTCATGATTTCAAACATGTCGTTCTCTCTCGTTTGTATATAGTTGACAAGTTTTATATGTCTAGCACAGTTATTAAACCCGGCCCGGCGGGTCAACCCGGTGGCTGGACCGGTCCGGGTTTAACAAAAGACCGGCTGTGGCAACAGCCCGGCCAAACCTGGGTGACCCGGTGGGTCGACCTGGGACCCGGGCGAACCCGAATGAGACCCGGTTTTTTTTTTTTTCAAATGTGGGATTTGAAACACATTAGTATATATACTCTATATTCTCAAGAAAAAAGTCATGTTTTTTCAATGTGGGATAAAAAAACCTTTTGGTTTAAATACTTCAACTTAAAAGGATAACATAGTATTTTTTCAATGTGGGATTTGAAGCCCTTTCATATATATACACTATGTTTCCATGAAAAAAACTATGTTTTTTCAATGTGGGATAAAAAACCTTTTGGTTTAAATACTTCAACTTAAAAGGATAACATAGTATCTTTTTAATGTGGGATTTGAAGTCCTTTCATATATATACTCCATGTTCCCATAAAAAAAGTTATGTTTTTTCAATGTGGGATTTGAAACCCATTAATTTATATACTCTATGTTTCCAAGGAAAAAGTTATGTTTTTTCAATGTGGGATAAAAAACTTTTTTAGTTTAAATACTTTAACTTAAAAGCTTAACATAATATCTTTTTAATGTGGGATAAAAAACTTTTTAAAATATTCTTTTAAACTTCATAATATGTATAATCTATATTTACATGGATTTTTTCATATGAAATATTAATACTTTATTTTTTTTTAATTTTCCGGGTTGACCCTGGTTGACCCCTGAAAACCGGGACCCGGCCCCTTGGCCGGGTCAACCCCCGGGCCGGGTTTAATAACTATGATGTCTAGTTTCCAACTCAACTTGAATTTAAACAGAATTCAACTAGTAGTTTCAGATACGTCCAAAACAATATACAAAGATATAGTTTGACATATTTGACAAAATTTGTCTAGAAATATTATGTTTTCGAAATAATATATTAAAATATTATTTTTAAAAAAATATTTTTGATATAAATATATTAAAAAAAATTTAAAAAAATTCATCAATCGTAATTCTAATAAAAAATAATATCATATTATTTTATATAAAAAATAATATCATATTATTTTTTATAAAAAGTAATATCGCCTATTTAAAAAGATATAGTTTCGACCTCCCATAGAAAACTGGTTGAGCTCTTCTGCACTCTACTGATTCCAAAGAAAGAACCTTCCAAGTCCCAGCAAATGTCGGTAACTTTGGAAGAAAATTAATTGATCACGATTCTGGTGGGCCACTCCTTTTCTAAAGTTTGAAGCGCTACTTCGACCGTTTGCTCACTTCGTCCTCTAGTAGCCTTTTTCGAGTTATCAAAAACAGTTATAAAAAATAAAATACAAACTCAAAATGTAAAATTATAAATATATTTTTTAATTATATATTAACAATTTCAATTAAAAAATTAAATTATATTAAAATTTGATAAAATACATTAACAATATTATAATCAATAAATAATATAAATAAAATGAGAAAAATAAATAATATAAATCAATAAATTAATAACTTTAAAAAATAAAAAGTCTCATGATAAAAATTTTCAATACAAGAGAGTCACTGAATGGTAGAAAATATACATAATTTTGGTGACAACTTGGTTGTTCCTACCACAATAAGTCATAGTGGGCTCTTTTTGGGTTGTAAGCTACTACACTTAAACTAGTAATTAATTATCATGAATTTAATAATAAAACAAACCCCTAAACAATGTCTAATGCGCTAGAAATAATTCAAATTAAAAATAATTATTTGAAAATAAATAAATAAATAAAATAAAATAAAAATAAAAATCTTAATGTTAAAATTCCTCCTTATAGCCCGAATCTATAATTTTTGCATGTTTTTAGCAGATTTGAGTCTTGATTTCAAACATGTCGTTCTCTTTCGTCTGTATGAATTACTGGGCCTACAGTATATAGTTGGTAAGTTTCAAATATCTAGTTTCCAACCCAACTTGAATTGGAACAGAATTTAACTAGTAGCTCCAAATATGTCCAAAACAGTACACGAATGTCTAATTTGACATATTTGACCATCTGAAATATCATGTTCCCGAATTCCATTTGATCTAAAATTCTACCACAATATATTCTCATGTGTCTATTATTTTCCTGTAAAATTTTAGCTTTATCCAGTATACTGTTTAAAAAATATACTCAATCTCGCAAAACTGGTTAGCAAACATCTTAAGGTCAAATTTAGACTTGATTTAGTTTATATTATAAATTTAGTAAAATCACAAAATCTGACCGAGTTTACTGATTTTATACAAATTAAATCTGATTTTATTAATTTTTGAGTTTTAATCTAATTTTATATATTAAATATATTAATTTTATAATTTAACTCATCATTTTTACAACAATGTTAAGGAAATTTTATCTCGTTTATCAACTTGTACAAGAAAAGAGAGAAGAGCCCAAATCTTTGGCTTTCGACGTGACATTTTCAATAACTTCGGGCCCAATGTATTGCGCGATTGCATCCTCCGAAGCTTCTCCACTTGACTGCAAGCACTTGGGATATTTCATGATAGTAATTAAATATTTAAATGTTTTGAGATTTAACTTGTTCATTATTAAAAATTTTAAATTAAATTTTTTAATATTTTTAAATGGTTTTAATATGCAAATTTTAAAAACATTTTTTTAAAAAATATTTTTTTAATATATTTTCAAATAAAATATATTTTTTAAAAAAATTACTACCGTAATATTATATACCCTTAGACAGTGACTGTGGTTTTGTTTTTCTTCTTTCTTGTGAATTAAGATAAGATCTTGACCAAATCTTTGAATTTCTGTCCACCCTTTTGCCCATGAGACTTTTTATTTATTTATTTCACCAATTGTTTGACCGAATTCAGTTCTGGGACATCTTGGTAATAATAGTAATAACAAATATCCAGTAAACCCAGAAGAGGTCTTTGCTGAAATTGCCTATATTCTTCTGGTTGGATTGTTGATCTTGAAAAGTGAAAAATATGCTACGATATTGCTCTGGGGGGCATTAAAAGTTGACTCATCTTGGAAGTTTCTGTTTTTCTACCAATTTCTAATTCTAGTATTTGCAGATATCGGTGGCGAGTTGCAGGTTTGTATCTGGTTTTCATTATCAAGGTCGTTTGATCGGGTGCGTTGCGGCTGGAAAATTCACCCGCCTCCGTCTGCAATTTTTATAAGCCTGGTTCCCTTCGCGTCCCGAATATCGTCCAAAACCCGCTACCCACGTCAGACTAAATCTAATTTACAAGCAAGAACAGGGTTGGATACCATTCGAGACTTCAAACATTGTTTGCAAAGTGTTTCTCAAATTATCTTTTGTCAGGGTTTTGGATATTTTTATATAAAAATATTAAAAATCACAAAAAATATATTAATTTGATATAAAAAATATTTTCAACTACACGTTTAATCTATGTTTATATTCTTCATGGTAAATTAAAATTATATGAAAGACACAAAAAAATTATCATCATCATCATCTATCAGCACTGGCCTTTATGGGCCTGCTAGCTTATATCTTTTAGACTGAATTTACAACCCACATTACCAACAGGCCTTTGATGCTCTGCTGCCAGGCAAACTGCTGGCCTTCGTTTTGGATAGTGGACGCTGACCTCACGGATCTTTTTTTTTTAAAAGGTGCCTTTTAAAATAATTTTTATTTAAAAATATATTAAAATAGTTTTTATTCATTTTTTACTCAAACACATAAAAATTATTAGAAAATATTTTAAAAATATTAATTTAATTTTTTTAAAACAAAAATCAAATCATTTCATAAAAGCATCACGGAGTCACTTATTAATAAAAATATGAAGCGAGTTTTCATTAGTCTACTTAGCACCAGTAAAAATAAAAATTGTAATGAGTTAACCATTTAGTAGGTGATCAAGTAGTAATAGTTTAGGGCTAAGAGGTTTGCTCTCACTGTGGTTTCAAGTTCGAACCATGTGGTTGTTAATATAATAATCACTGAAGACTTAAATGGTTGTTAAAAAAAAAACATTATAATGAGTCCATTGAGACAATATTCTCTCTCTCTCACTGCCCTAATTTTAGGGTTTGCAATATATATATATACATTTTATTTTTACAGTTGTTTATTGATTCACTTAGGTTTGAAAATTTTATTTAATTAAGGATTTATTAGATAGTTAGGTTTAGTTTCTTGTTTAAAAACTCATGTGCGCTATTTATGCAAGACA
>Ga0307517_10008477_pt1 | contig 14748 bp, 7 predicted proteins | sample 23_EM_MG_FD_194515 | JGI IMG/M metagenome (GOLD analysis project Ga0307517, IMG submission 194515) | Populus trichocarpa ectomycorrhiza microbial communities from riparian zone in the Pacific Northwest, United States - 23_EM | ecosystem: Host-associated > Plants > Roots > Unclassified | place... | reverse complement strand
CAGGCTCCATACACTTCCTGAATAGATCCATGTTCAGCTCCTCAAATCTTGCACGAGTGATGGTTGAATAAAAGTCAATACCCTCATACAGAGAATCAATCTCAATGGTGGTCTGCGCAGTGGATGACAGAGTCCTTTTTGCCCTCTCACAGGCAGTTCTCAACCTCCTAAGAGCTCTAGGATTTCCACTGATATCCTTCTTATTTTTCCTCTTGAATTCTTGAACAAAGTGGTTCACCATTCTGTTGTCAAAGTCCTCCCCTCCAAGGTGGGTATCTCCAGCAGTGGATTTCACCTCAAAGATACCCTCCTCTATGGTAAGAAGAGAGACATCAAAAGTACCACCACCCAAATCAAAAATCAACACATTCTTCTCCCCAACACTTGTCGCCTTCTTGTCAAGACCATAAGCAATGGCGGCAGCAGTAGGCTCATTTATAATACGCATAACATTCAGGCCAGCAATAACTCCAGCGTCCTTTGTGGCCTGTCTTTGAGAGTCGTTGAAGTAAGCAGGGACAGTGACCACAGCGTTCTTGATAGTGGTGCCAAGGTAAGCTTCGGCAATCTCACGCATCTTAATGAGAACCATTGAAGAAATTTCTTCAGCAGCAAATTGCTTCTCTTCACCTTTATAGTTTACTTGAATCATCGGCTTGTCACCAGCTCCAGGGACGACCTTGAAGGACCAATGCTTAATATCACTCTGAACTGCAGCATCACTAAATCTCCTACCAATCAAACGTTTTGCATCTGCAATATATAAATCAACACCAATTAATAATCACACCCACTTGAACAAACCAAAGTACATTAAAACAACTTAATTAACAGATACTCCACAACTTGTGAGTCAACACCAATTAATAATTATCCTATCAACCCCCGTTTAACAAAGGAACATTGTAAAAAAAAATATAGTGACAGATATACTGCAACATATTATAACAACTTAAAGTACATTAAAACAACTTAAAGTCATAGATCCAACAACTGAAGCAGCGATCAGATTATATTATATAATAATCTATGGAAATCGTATGAATAAAACAATTTCTACGCAAGAAAGATGTGTTCAGAATTAATCATTCAAAAATCCCCTTCCAATTATTTCTAGAAACGTCGAAATCACTCCTAAATTACACACATAAGTTAAAATAATATTCAGAAATCAAGTAACAATGGCATCGCACATTGCATTGAGATGAAACTTTCCTAAACAGATTTATAAATATACAACCCTTAACTGCACCCTAAACACGTAACATTAATCATAATTCAAATCCACAAACAAAATAAAAAAATTGAATCCAGATCTTAAAAAAAGTCAATATCAAGAGAATACTAACCAAAAACGGTGTTGATGGGGTTCATGGCGACCTGATTCTTAGCAGCATCACCAATCAAACGCTCTGAATCGGTGAAGGCAACATAAGACGGTGTCGTTCTGTTGCCTTGGTCATTGGCTATGATTTCCACTCTATCATGTTGCCAAACACCGACGCACGAGTAGGTAGTGCCTAGATCGATACCGATAGCCGGTCCTTCTCCTTTTCCGGCCATTGTAACTAGATCTAAAAATAGCGCGGCTTAGAAATTAAAAGAATAAGAATTAGGGTTTGAGTCACTAGAGAAATAAAGAATGAGAGTTTCCGAGGGTTAGTGGGGTATTTATAGTGAGCTTGTTTTGAATTCCATTCTAGAATGTTCGATGGAAGAAGGGTGTTTATCTGGGCCGTTGGATCTTGAGTTTACTGACGGTCTGGATCTGTTGATTTTTCTCTGGTTTTCAATTATGGAAGTTTCCGTAACGCGTGTGGTCTTTGTTTGACGAAGTCGGCGATACTGCGTGATACCAAACGGCTTGTCGTGTGAAAAATGGATTCGTCATTGACAACCTGGATTTGATTCACTCTTTACAGAACACGTCATCCCCGTTTCAATAGTATTACCGTTTCAATAGTATTAACAAAAAAAATAAAATTAAAAAATATAGGGAAATTATTGTAGCATTTTTTACCGCTGTTATTTATTGTGTATTGTAGTAGTGTAACTGTGTTCGTTTTAGTCTCTGATTTTTTTTATTCGATTGCATTCTTTTATGGTTTAGCTAATTTCTTTGAATTTCTTAAAAACAAAAACAATTAGAATACTAGGAGTCAAAGTGTAAAATGAGGAAAAATTGCATGGCCAATCTAAAATTTGCATGAAAAAGGTTTTTCAGTCCATCTATTTTTGTTTTTTTTTTCCTTCATAGTCCCATTAGTTTTTGGACTTTCAATTTTAATTCAAAAATTCATTGTTCTCTTATTTTAGTCTATAGGTTTGAGAAGGGGAGAAAAAGAATTGATTAGCCATATTCTGGCTATGAAAAATATTGTTTCTTATATTAAAGAGTTCTATTTGACAATATAAATTTTATTAATTAGTTTTTCCCCTTTTATTTTGACAGAAAAAATAAATTAGTTTGAGAAATGATTTTTTCTGATTTTATTTTATTTTTTAAAATAACTTTTAGGGTATTTTAAGTTAATTTATTGGTTAATTAATATTCTAAGGATAATTATTACTTGTATTAGGTGAAAATAATTTTTTCAATTAAAAAAAAAAGTATATTTATTTACTGACCACCTTACTAGTCAGCAGCCTGTCCAGCTTTTCTGCTAATAAAAAAAAAAAAAAAAAGCAAATAATTCTTTTTTCTTCAGCGCAAAGGCACTAGGACCTTTATTTGAATAAGTAGCTTAAACATACATGAAAAGGAATATCCTTTTATTAAATATTATCCAATGTATATTTAGTTTCTCATGATTTTATGGTGTTTTTTTTTAATTTTCAAGTGCTTTCTTCGTGCATGACTTATCGACTTGACTTTGTTTTTATATATATATATATATATATAAAAAAAAATTATTAATTTGCTTTTTACATGATTATTCTGATCTCGTAATTTTTTTTTTCAATTTCATTGTGTTTGTTGAAAATTGAGTTTTATAATTTTTTGTTTGCTTTTTATAGAGTTATCATGATCTTATGACAGGTTAACTCGAGTTAACTCAGATCGTTTTTTTAGGTTATTTTTAATTATTTTTAATTTTATTTTTCAATACTAGATCGATTGTGAATCAAGCCTTGTATTTTTTTTACCTGCTTTCTATGAAATTATCACAATCTCGTGATTTGGATCACGAGTTTGGTAAGTTAACTCGGGTTAATTCAAGTCTTTTTTTTAATTAAATATTTTTTTTCTAGTTTGTTTTTTCAATATTTAATTGATTGAAAATTGAGATTTATAATTTGTTTTAGTTTGTTTTTTATAAAATTACTATGATTTTAATATTTTAAAAAAGATATTATTTAATATGCATCAGATTTTGAGTAATATATTTTTTTTCTAGAAAATACATTAGCAACATCTAATTATTTTTTCTATATTCTATTTTTTTTTATCCGGTCATAATGTAGAGCAAGCTAATGATATAGCTAAGCCTAATTCTGGTAATACAACATGAATTTTAGCCCTAGATCAAATTAATTATCCTCGAGATAAAACTTCTCAAAATTCCACCCTCGAAGACTAAATTTGCTGCAATGTGCTCATCAACCAACTCTAGAATTCTATCAATTTTGACAGCGAAATGGTCCTCCTACACATCAAAAGCTTTTATTTGAAAACAATACTATACTTGCGAGTACTAGGGGTTTGCTTTGAAATTGCATGGGAGATGGCTTTATGGGGATTTTGGCGTCGTGTTTGTCTGTGAAGACAAAATACGCGGGCTGCTGTTCTGGGTTCGAGAATTATCTAGCAATAAAGATATAAACAGATAGAGTTCGAGATGATTAATTTTTTAAAGAATTATTGGATATAAAATTGAATAATTCAAGTGCGAAGCATGTTACAATAAATTTACCAAGTGACACGGTACTGCTGATTTTTATTTTATTTTATTTTTTTGATTAACGTGATTGTTCGGGTCAATTTATACGCATCTCGATTAATCTTACGAATTTTAAAATTAACAATCATATAAATCTCTAATAACTCTGAACTCTGATTGTCACGGTACTCAGAATATATATTTTGTTATATTTTTTGTGCTGTAATGATTCCAACACTATCAATTCACTAGAAATACAAGGGCCATGCCAGGTGTTGATAGCAACATCAACTTGGTATGTAATAATTTAGATATGTAATAATTTTTTGATGAAATGTAACGAAGGGCTATATTGTTGTTTAATATAAAAAAAATTTATCCATCGAGAAACAGATAGAGGCTATATTGGTTAGTATAAGAAACAGTGGAATGGGCTAATGATTGGTAGAGTGGGAATAACAACATCCTAATATAGTTATCAGAACCCTAATGTGACTAGCGGGAAGGACCACATTGCAAAACTAATTTTGTTTAAGGATGAAAGTATGGAATTTTTGAAGTTCAGGGATAAAGTCTAGGTGAGTATTATTACAATATGGTCGTTTCACTATTAGCTTAGAGGCAGAGAATCCTAAAGAACTGTCCTAATCCCAGTAAACTAGCAATGCTTGAGTTAATTTCTGCATTATTCGAAGTCATGCTACAACAGCATAATGCCATTTTTGAAAACTAACACAGTTTTCGTCAGCAATTATGCCTGATCAAAAGGTAAATAACGTTGTGGCTCTTGTTTGAAGAAGAAAGCTGCCGTAACTGTAATCCAAGATAGCATGTTAGGCCATTGATCTTCCATTTCACCAAGGACATGAAGGTTATGTCACGGCCTGGTCATCAAGGTGTTTTAAACACCAGATCAACTATTTCTTCTTTTCCTCCACATCTGTATGCAATCATGTAAAATGTTATGTATATTTGAACTTGAACCAGGTAGGATAGCGTAACTAGTACTATACATGCAACTTTGATTTTTCAAACCGTGGAACTCAAATTACTTTAAATCCCCATACTGATGGAGAATTACATGGATAACAGAGTTTGAGAATATAGATTGGTGTGGTGCTGAAATACTTCTGGACACCACTATCCTGATTAGTTCTTTGACTTGTACGAGAATGAAATCATAGATTTGCGTCAATTGGCTCCTTGACAATTTGAATTTTTTATCCTGATAACTTCCTCTTCCATCAACCTACCCATACCAGCACCATCATCCATGGAAATCTTTATGATGATTGGATTGCAGATGCTCTCAAGCTCCCTTATCTTGTCAGCAAAACCATCTTAGTTTCCATGCAAGCTGGTTGCCATCCTGCAACTTCATGGCCTGGTCAGTGCCACCTTCAATCTTGCTCTTGTCACATGTGGCTAGCTTTGAGCTTCTCTTCTCATCCCTAATAGTTATTCTCATGTTGTAGGCATAATTCTCCAATTCACTCTTTGCCTCCGCGCTCTTCATGTGCTACATTTCGTCCTCTGAGACCATCCTTTTAATTTCTTCTTTGGACCACCTGCTACTGTCATTGGAGATTGTGATAGTCTTCTTCTGACCACTGGTCACATCCTCAGCTGATAAACTCAAGATACCATTTGCATCAATGTCAAAGGTTATTTCGATCCGAGGAACACTTTAGGGTGTTGAAGAAATACCAGAGAGCTCAAGTGTGCCCAGTAAGTTGTCATCTCTAGTTTGTGTTCTCTCTCCCTCACAAATCTTGATCAAGACAGTAGGTTGATTGTTTGAGTAGGTGGAGAATATACCATCCTTTAGTGTGGGAAGCATAGTGTTCATTGCGATGAAAACATCCATAACACCACCAACAATTTCCAACCCAAGGGACAGAGGTGAAACATCTAAAAGCAGCATGTCGTCCACCACCTCAATGCTTTTATCACTCAAGATACTAAGCCTGAACAGCAGCACCATAAGCACGTAAGCAACTGCTTCGTCAGTATTGATGCTCTTGCAGAGGTCCTTACCATAGTAAAAGTATTGCAATAGCTGCTGTACCTCGGGAATCCGACTAGAATCACTAATAAGAACAACATCATCGATGCTGTTTTTATTCACTTTACCATCCCTCAAACACTTGTTTACCAGCTGCAAATACATTCTAAAGAAATCTGTGTTCAGCTCCTCAAATCTTGCACCAGTAATGATAGAATAAAAGTCTATACCTTCATAAAACAAATCGATCACAATGTTGTTTGGGCAGAATACGAGAGACTCTTTTTGGCTCTCTCACATACAGTTCTCAACCGCTTGAGAGCTAGAGGATCTCCACTGATGTCCTTTTTTCCCTCCTTTGAATTATTGAACAGAGAGATTCACCAATCGGTTATCAAAGTCATCATCTCGAAGGTGGGAGTCTCCAGTATTGCCTCGCACTTCAACTTTATGCTCTTCAATGAAAAGTACCGCCACCCAAATCAATGATCAGCACACTGTTCTCACCAATATGGTTTGTTTCCATGTCAAAGCCATAAGCCATGGCAGCATCAGTGGGCTCATTGATAATACGAATAACATTAAAACCAGCAATCGTGCCAGCATCCTTTGTAGCCTGCCGTTGAGAGTCATTAAATTAGGCAGGAACAGTAACCATTGCATTCTTCACAGTGATGCCAAGGAAGGCTTCAGCAACCTCACGCATCTTTCGGATTACTATTACAGAAATTTCTTCAGCAACAAACCTCTTTTCACCCTTGTAACTAACCACAATCATGGGCTTGTCAAGCGGACTAGCAACAACCTTGAATGGGCAGTGTTGGATATCACTCTGAACAACAACATCACTAAATCGCCTCCCAACTAACCTTCTTGCATCTGTATTACATCACCAATACTAGCTTTAGGCACAAAACTTGTTTTCTTTTAGCATAAAATTTCCCATATAAACTAACATGAAAGAAACAAAACTTTTCACCGAATCCTTGCACGAAACCAGCAAGCAAAAACATAAGCCACACGAGCATAACATGATCTAAAATCTAAAAAGAATGATGTAAGGTTATTTTTAAGAATACTAACCGAAGATGGTGTTGACAAGTTGGAAACAACCTGGTTCTTAGCAGCATCACCAATCAAACGCTCTATGTTGTTACCGTGATCATTTAGGATGATCTCAACTCTTCCGATTTGCCAAACACCAATGCAAGAAAACGCTGTTCCCATATCAAACCCAATCGTTTTAACACCACATGGGTGCATTTGGTAACTGAACTGGATATGACAGAACAAGTAGAGGTCCCGTCTTTTGCTCTCACAGCCGCCACTGCTATCGCCACCGTCCTACGGTCATTGCAATTTCTGTGCGTCCGTAGACCTCATCATTCTTCCATTACTGTTAGGAAAAAGTAAATAAGGAATCAGGAGTGGGTTTTCCGCAACCCTACAAGGGGGATCAAAATCCCCAGAATCTTTTCTCCGCTCGTGGATTTCACGTTGTTACCGTTAGACATTTCATTTGCTCTATCATACTCAAGTTGGGTTGGGCCTTGGTAAGCCAGTCTTGCTAATATAGGTTCAAGCCTGTTTATTGTTGATTGAGTTCTTAAGCCCATAAATTCACTCTTGATTTTCATACCACGAAATGGATTTTGTTTTTTCAATGGTTTCTGGGCCCGTCAAATATCTCTGTTTTTTTTTTTTATTTTTAATTGTTTATGCCATTCATTTTATATGATTAAGTATCTTTAATATCATATATCTCTCTACTTTTTGACATAAATGGCTTTACTTTTGTCAAGTCAATTGTTGCATCAATTCAACTTCGTACTAGAGGGCTCGTTCATGTTCTGCAGTACCCTGTGAATACTCCGACGGCATGAAACATTCTTAATGTTAGTCGAGTATCCGGCTTCAGTAATTTCTACCTCAGTAGCCAAACCAACTTGTTGAATTCTTTCATTTAGAGCACAAAGGATGCAGAAAGCCTTGACAAGAAACATACCCTACAAGTTCTATGACAACTTTAGGATGAAATTCACGTCCAACAGATTCAGTCATCTCTTCAGAATGAAATCGCAATTTCATATATACATCCTTGCACATCTGCACCAGTGCATATTTGAATAAAAATGCCAGAAATTGCAGCTCATAGAGTGATGTGATTTCAAATCCCAGATATTGTAGCAATTCGACTGTTGTGGTGAGATCATACCGATGTTTTAACTTTTCAGTGCTTGCTTCATTCTGGTCTAAACAATCTTTAATCAAATAACAAGCAATGAGCTGATCAGCAAAAGAAAGTCAAGACAACAAGGCAAAAACAAAAAAAAAACATGCAAGTTGGAGCACAACCATATTGGAATATAAACAGAAAGGGCAGTTAAAAACCACCTGGAAGAAAATAGCATCTGCTCCATCAGCCTTGAGCTTCTCATCAGTCTCCTAGAACATCTTCGACAAGTCTTCTTTGGACAACCCACCTTGTGATTTGTGTTCATGATATTTTGTGCAGCACCACTGTACACATCCTTAGCTACCACCTTCAAGATACCATTTAAATCAAATGTCAATGGGACACTTCAATCTGAGGAACACCTCTTGAACCGGTGGCACATAACATGCCAATTAATAAATAAAATCCCTCAAAAACACCAAATGCTGGAACAATGAAATTTTTTCCAACATTACTCTTTAGCCGGTACTTGGTAAAGAATACGACTGTTAAGCATAAAATTTAGTTTCTTTACGTGAAGTATTTACCTTACAACCTAACAAGCAAGAAAAGACATACGCGTAAGAAATAAAATATATTTGCGATTCAAAATCTTAAATTCTCTGAACAAAACAGAGTGCTAAGTTTATCCTTCTTTTCCTTGAGTACTCACACAAGATGGTGTTAATGGGGTTGAAGAGGGACAGGTTCTTGTCAGCATCACCAATTAAGTGGTCCGTGTAGGTGAGGGCATCACAAGATGGTGTCATTCTGTTGCCTTGACCGTTTGGTATTATCTCAGCTCTGCCATGTCCCGAAACTCCAATGGACAAGTACATCGTCCTGGGATTGATTCCAATTTCTGGCCCTCACTTTGTTCCTGCCATTATTGGAAAGAAGTATGTACAAAAAGAATACCAGATAAAAAGGATCAGGACAGTTTCGGGTGAGACTTGAGTTTGAGATCAGGTCACCATTGACTTGAATTTAAGACACACGGAATTCGATAATATAGTACTACATTTTTACCTCTAGCACAAAAACTGATATGGTCAGTTTTGGTGCTTGCACAAGGACTTTGGGAAACTTATGTGATGATTGTTCATTTATGATGCATATGAATGGAATCATAAGCTTGTTCTGACTAAGCTCTCTGTATAAGAATCTGCAACTTGTGGTCTTGACAGTGTTATCAAACAAACAAGCAATGAGCTAATCCTAGAAAAAGCCGAATACAATGAAGCAAAACCAGAAAATATGCATCTGCGGCACAACCATATTGAAATGTATAATCTGTAAAAGACAGTAAAAAAATCACCTATGAACAAAATAGCACCATTTCACCATCACCATATTCTAATCATCGAAAGAAAGCCTGTCGATTTCATCAATGATTGGACCTGTGCCATTGCCGTCATCTGCCTAAATTAACATCATTGCCCAATGTGCATGTCAGCACAAACTGCCAGATAAACCTCAGCAAGGATGAGAGTGCAGACATGCTCAAGCTTCTTCATCATGCGCTCCAACTCATCTGCATCTGCATCTGCAAGCAGCAACACATCACAAGTACCACCACCCAAATAAAAAATCAACACATGCTTCTCACTAAAATCAACAGTATTCATGTCAAAACCGTAAGCCATGGCATCGACAATGGGCTCAGTGACGATACGCAAAACATTCAGACCAGCAAGTGCACCAGCTTCCTTTGTGGCCTGCCGTTGCGAGTGACTGAAGTAGGCAGGGACTGTGACCACCGCATTCTTCACAGTGGCGCCAAGGTAAGCCTCGACAATCTCACGCATCTTTACAAGGATCTTTGAAGGGATATTTCTTAGCAGTAAAACGCTTCTCTTCCCCGTTGTAATTGACCACAATCATGAGCTTGTCATTCGGACCAGAAATGACCTTGAAAGGCCAAAGCGAATACCACTCTGAACGGAAACATCAATAAACCTCCTACCAATCAACCTTTTCGCATCTGTAACACAAATGCCAATTAATAATTAACTCCCCTGAAAGTAAAATTGACTGTGGATAATTCTTAGCGAATATCAAATTGATATGAGCTTTTAGGCACAGAAATTTGTTTTCCAAGCAACAAATAGCATATAATAATTAATAAACAATACGTTGAAAACTAAAGAAAACACACACAAAAACAAGAAGGCTTACCTGAATCTGCTTCTACAGTCACCATCGATGCCTCACCTTCGAGGTGCTTATTAGGTGCCCCCTCTCTCGTTAAGCTTTCAGACGCAATCACTAGTTATCAGCATGGTCAGGCTAACTGAGTTCTGGGTCCTGTTTAGTTTTGTCCCAAGCCCGTTTTCTCTAAAGTTGTGGTAAAAAGAACCTTCATGCTGTATACATGGGGTTGCTTTAGATCTTGATTGATGCTGTAGATGGGCTGAGTCCCCAGGTCCATTGTCATCAAGTATAGTAGTTTTTGGACAACAGGTTTGGGTAGGTTATACACAATCGTCTAGGCTCCCTGTTTATCGAGAACATGATAGAAAAAAAAAAAAAACCCTTTTTCCCGCCCTGTTAACAATCCCTTTATAATTACATGAAAAGACAAATATAGCTCTGTACATGGTGAAACATAAACAACAAAAAGATAAATTAAAATATAGATTTGGCATAAAAAAATAAGTGTTCAAGAAATATGATTGACAAAAAACTAAAAACAATATTGTTAGGATTGAGGTTGTTAGAAGGTTTGTTCCTCGTTTTTTGTTTTTATTTCTTTGCCAGGAAAAACCCCATATCGGTCTGGACAGCTCTTTATCATATATATATATATATATATTAATTGATATCCTCTTACGTTCATTTGAAAATCTTCTTTCAATTCAAATCTTTTAAATAAAATAAACAACTACGGGGTCGTTTCGTTACTAGACATGTCGACTTTCTAAGCTTTTTTTTTTTTTACTGAACCCGTCAACGTATGTAACGGACCAGTTGGTCGGCCTTGTCATGGCCCAGCAGGTTTAAATAAAATGCAGAGCTGGGTATCATGGACCATTGATTCTTTTACCGGAAAAAAAGTTGAATTCCTCCATCATCAAGACTTCTCTGGATAAATATTAGATGGATCAATATATTTATTAAGAATTAATTAATGACCAATTATAACTTAAATTATGGCTGGTCAAACTCAAAAAAAAAAATCAATTTTAGCTATGAATTATATCATCCGAATTATGGTTTTTATTGTCGATATTTAAATATAATTGTGTATAGAAAAATAATTTAAGAAGGATGGAAGCAGCCAGCTCTGAGAGGATCATAATTGAGGTCATGCATGGGTCTCACATTGATCTTGCGTCTTTGCTTTCGTGTGAAAGCACCATGAAATTTTGGCGCAGAAGATAATGCAGGATGGACCACTATTTTTTTTTTTCCAATGTTTAAAACTTCACTCAATAAAACTAATTAGCAACTGTTAAAATATTTAATCACCACCAAGTTGAGCTGTCTGGAAAAAAATATTTTGCAATCCAGGCTCAAGAAAGAATATTCTTCACCGAGATAAGCACGTGAAACCCTTTTCGAGTGAGATTTGTCAGCTTCTTGATATCCATTTACAGCTTCCATACTTTACACATGAATATTTAACAGTATTAATTAATTACTGGTTCGGAAAGGGTTAAGAAATCTTTAATTCGATGTTTTGTATGATTATAATATACGTTTTAGGAGGAAGGAGGGGGTGTGGGGAAGAGAGGTGACAAGTAGGGAACAAAATAATGGGTGGCAAAAGCTGCAAAACAAGCTTCCTTTCCAACTATGTATCTATACAAGAAGAGTTGCTTTTTGCATGAAAATGAGTTAAAGATGATATTGTACCAAACATTGATTAGATAGGGGAATTAGATTCCGACACCACCAATCTATAAACAATTATATATTTTATATAGTTTATTAAGCCATACGTTGCAGATACAAGAGGATCATCATCAAGATTTGATCTGCAATTAACATGTATTGATCCCTCTCGAGACATTAACTTTCCTTTTTTATTTTCCGAGCAGTGTTTTGAAAATCCATCTGGGTTGGTCTCCACCAGCTCGAGACGTCAGAAAATCTCTCAATAATTGTTGCATTTTTGTTACACTATCTGGAAGCACTAAAAGATGCACTCTGGTCATACTACAAGCCTGATCGTTAACCTCATCAGTTGGTCAGCATTTTTAATTTCTTCCTCTGGAGATTTTATTGCACTTTAATTGCTCAATGCTTGGATTATTTTTATCCTTTCACTCCTAAAAATCCCATGAGAGGACGAAGTTGTGATTAAATGCTTGTTTCAATTATGTGAATTAAGGAAAAAAAATTAAATCTGAGTATTTATTTTGCTACAGCAGTTCTGAGAGCCCGTTCCCAATACTTTTCCAAAATGTTTTTGGGTTAAAATTAATTAATTCTGTTAAAATGTTTTTAATGATTTTTGACATGTTTTGAAGTACAGTAAAAAACCATCAATTTGAAAAAAAAAATAGTATAGAAAACATTAGAAATACAGTACCGAGTGGGCTTGGATTTTAGCGATGCTTTATTTGTATGATTAATTAAGGTTATCTTCTAAGTAAATTAATATTATAATGAGCTAGCTACTTTCAATTATAAGATATAGGCAATCCGTTATTAGATATATTTTATATCTACGGTGGGGGTGTTTATATACTTAGATACGGTGATATTGTGATTTGACATCTTGCTAAAAGAAAGCAAAGAAAAATAAGTAATCAAGGTGCATTTTACCATTGAAATACAGGTGTAATTACTATTTGGAATTGCGATTAATAATGCCAGTGGAGCCTTATTATTTTTGCGTAAGATATTTTTTTTTAAAATCTGATTTTATTTTAATTTTTTTATTTCAAATTAATATTTTTTGATATTCTCATATCATTTTGATATATTAGTATCAAAAATAAATTTTAAAAAATAAAAAAAATATTTTGAAACATTTTAAATTCAAACAAGCTCTAAAAAAGATAAATGAATCAAGTTGGTGTTTTTTTAATATAACCACATTTCCAATATCCCTTCAAGTTATACTTGTTTTTAGGCCTCTTATTTTTTTTTTAAATATTATTTTAAAGCCTGCTGTCTGTAGATTCTGGCGACTTGAGGATTGCCAGAAAAAAAATTGAGGCATGGGAATTTTATGTCTAAAAATTCATTTCTCAACCTTTTTTGACCGAGAAACACACATAAAAAAACTCCCTTAAGATCTAAATAAGCATGTTTATACCTTCAAATACAAAAAAAAAAACAGTTAAAAAACAAATAAAAAATCAACTCGAAACCCAAAAACTTTTCGATGTTAAATCTACTCTCTCAGGCAATTTAAATATAAAAGAACATCGGAATGGAGTTTATCTCGTCGAATGAAACTTGTTAAAACCAAGATCGATCTTTTTGGTAGTCGAAATCAGTATTAACCAACATTTTATCTTTACCATCAGAATCAGATGAATTTTTCTCTTCCATCTAAAACCAGAGATAGAAAAATAAGAGAAAGGAAGATTTGGATCAAAGGTTAATTTTTCAAAGAAATTGAACGAGACTGAAAATGAATGAGTTGCAAAGAGGATCAAAGTCAATTTTTCAAGTCAATTTCAAAATAGCTATCTAGTTTCTTCACGTTTTGTTTTTTCTTACTTTTAATTTTACTATTGATTAACAAATCAAAAGCAACCCACCTTTAAATTTGCCCCACTTAAAGATCAAATCATCAAAAAAATAAAAGTTTGATGATCAGAAGAAAAATCATTGCTTGAAGGTGTTTGTGTATAGTAAAAACACCATACTTTTTAGTTTTGTGTTTTTGCTGTTATATACCAAAAACATAAAAGGGTCTTTTGCTGGAGTAAATAAGATCGCCAAAGCATTTGTGGGCTTATCACTACATATAATTAGTTAGCTTTGGTATTGAAATATTCAAATATGCGCAGATAAGATTAGCAACAAAATGGAATTGAATCAATGTATGTATCCTTATCAACTAGACTTTGAATCTCGGAGAGCAAGCATGGCTGCAGTCATGAAGTCATCATATCATGAGTGGCTATAAACATTGAATTCCATCTCAATCAATTAGACTTTTTCATCACTCACACAAGTATATGCATTAATGTGTCCATACATGTCTATGTTTTCGAAAGAATCGAGACTGATCCCAAAGATACTGTGGTGGTTGCAGAAGGAGAGGTCTATATGTGGACCACAGCTCTTGCCAATGAAAAATATGGGACATCGTCTCTTCTTTTTCAGCCTTAGTACTGGTGCCAGTGTTGAACAGTTTATCATTGTAATAAATGTTAAAAGTCTAATATCGGCCCCGACGCATTATTCCAGAAGTTTGAACACTCTCTCTCTCTCTCTGCAACTTAGCCACCAGCTTAACTTGCATCAGCTTTACTTGTTATAATAGTTAAGTAGTAAAAAAGATAATGAGAAAAGGAGGATATTTTATTATTTATATTTTTTAATTTACATGTAAATATGCGAGTTATCTTTTATGATTTGATTTTTACGAGTGACTCTCCACTCATAAATCGCGTTTAAAAGTGTTTTCATTATATATATATATAAAACTCTCTCTCTCTCTGGTGTCCATTATTTTTTTG
>Ga0307517_10008476_pt1 | contig 14748 bp, 9 predicted proteins | sample 23_EM_MG_FD_194515 | JGI IMG/M metagenome (GOLD analysis project Ga0307517, IMG submission 194515) | Populus trichocarpa ectomycorrhiza microbial communities from riparian zone in the Pacific Northwest, United States - 23_EM | ecosystem: Host-associated > Plants > Roots > Unclassified | place... | reverse complement strand
GCTTGTTGCTGCTGCTAATGATGACATTCATATAATGCTGCTTCTAAAACAAAAACCCCACTACAAGTAGGGTGAATTTATTTATTTATTACAGGTAACTAAAAAAAAACTACGTATATAATCGAAAATTTTAAAATAAAAAAGGCAGTAATTTACCCGACGCATTAGTTACCAGGACTCCGTTCCGAAGAAGAAGAAAATCTGAGCCAACCTTCAGTTTTATTGACCATAACTAAAAATAAAATAAAATAAAATAAAATTATGGAATGAGTCAGTCGCTGAGGGACTCACCTCTCTCCTCCTCCTTAATTTAATTCCCTCGACACATTTATGCCAATCTGCACCTCTGAGTAATCATTCAATACCAAAAACCCCTCCCTAAACCCGACCCGAACCCATGGCGAGACGCTCCTTACCCCTTCTTAAACACCTCCTGTCCTCCCCCTCCCCCTCCCCCTCCACCACCCCCACCCTCCGCAGATCCGTAACCTATATGCCACGCCCAGGCGACGGGGAACCACGACCGGTAACCTTGATCCCCGGCGATGGAATCGGCCCTTTAGTCACCAACGCCGTCGAACAAGTCATGGAAGCAATGCACGCGCCAGTATATTTCGAGAAATACGAGGTCCATGGCGACATGATGAGAGTGCCATCGGAAGTGATGGAATCGATCAAGAAAAACAAAGTCTGCTTGAAAGGAGGTTTGACGACGCCTATGGGAGGAGGAGTTAGTTCATTGAACTTGCAATTGAGGAAGGAGTTGGATTTGTATGCGTCGCTGGTGAACTGTTTTAATCTGCCAGGGTTGCCTACGCGACACCAAAATGTTGATATTGTTGTTATTAGGGAGAATACGGAGGGGGAATATGCCGGCTTGGAGCATGAAGTGGTTCCTGGTGTTGTTGAGAGTCTCAAGGTATTTCCTTTTCCTTTTCTTTTTTTAATTGTTTGGGTCCCACATAGAGTGCCAAATGACGGGGTCGAAGATTCTGGATGATTTGGAATTAAATATGATTGAATATATTGTAGCTGCTAATGTGATTATGGTTAAACTTTGGGATTTCGTGTGCTTTGCTATTACGTTGAAGAGTGTTTTTTAATTTAAAATGTTTTGGTGATATTTTTTCAGATTTGTATTTTCATCTTTTACATCAGCATATTAAAATTATTAAAAAAAAAATCTGAAAAAGTATCAAATAGAATGCGCGAAAAGCATGTTGTATCGGAAAAATAAACACCAACACAAATATATATAAGTATTATTGTGGTTTGTGTTTTGATCGATTTTAGGGTGTTTGTGGGTCCCACAGAGGCTCCAAAGCATGGGTGGAAAACTGAAATCTGGATGAATTGGTGTTAATTATTATTGAATATTTTTTTTTTGTTAATGAGATTATGGTTAAATCCTGGGAATATGGAATTTTGGGTTGTGAGTTTTGAAATATGAATGAAACTGGGGTGATTAATTATGATTGAATATGTGTTATTGTTAATGTGATTATTATGATTGAAGCATGGGGAGTTCTTGTTACGCGTTCCTTTGTCTTAGCATGGTTCCACAATTTGCAAATTAAGAGCATGAGCGAAATTGGTGCTAATTAGGATTGGAATGTAATTGTTTAGGTGATTATCATTAAAACTTGGAACTTGGAAGTCTCTGTTATATATGTCTTTGCTTTAATTTTGTGTATGGAATGAAATTGGTGTTAATTTTGATTGAATTTATGATATTTAAGTGACAATGGTTACATTCATAAATATCTTTGCTATGAATATTTAAGTGGCCATGGTAAAGTGGGTGTGATTTAGCTGTTAAGCCTTCGTTTCTAATTAGTGAATACTTTAATGTTGATTGAGCATTGGTGGAAGTTATTTCAGTTTGTGGTTTTGAATTGGGAGTTCGCTTTTCTAATATTTAGGACTTTTAAACTTTAAAGTTGTATTACTTTGCACTACAATTCACTTTGGAACTATCACTGCAACCAGCACAATGTTCTTTTTCCACATTCATGAATGTGAAGTGAGGGACTATAAATACTCCCTCCTAGTCATTATTGGATAAATTCATATATCCCTATGTTTTGTAAATTCGTGCTTTGTGGTCAGAGACTTGAAAGCAGAATTGAAATACATGAACGAAAAATACCTTGTTATCCCATAATATCGTTTTAACTATGTAGTTTTTTTTTATTAAATTTGGACTGCATGATTATTTACAGAGCTAGTTTTCCCTTTACCTTGTCCAATTTTGCATTTTTAGGGATTATTTTTGCATCTCATACTTACTAATTTGATAGGTGATAACAAAGTTCTGCTCAGAGCGCATTGCAAAATATGCTTTTGAGTATGCTTACCTGAATAACCGGAAGAAAGTGACCGCTGTGCACAAAGCAAACATTATGAAGCTCGCAGATGGTTTGTTCTTGGAATCTTGTAGGGAAGTTGCTACAAAATATCCTGGAATCAAATACAATGAAATTATCGTGGACAATTGCTGCATGCAACTTGTCTCGAAGCCTGAGCAATTTGATGTCATGGTATGGAATAAGCACCTGGAAAATTCTATATGTGACTTGCCTAGCTATTTCTAATCAATTGCTGTTGATACTATAGCATCAACTGTACATCTGTTCACTTGCTTTCCGAGATTTGATTAACTGTTCTGATCTACTTTATTTTTGTTTTATTACATCTTCTAGTTAATACAATGCTGTTTGGTTTTGAGTTTTCTTTTTAATTTTTTTTTCCCGACTTAAGATTCTCAATTTAGATATCTAGTTTATAAATTTAGTTTTGTCTCCTGCGTCAACAAGTCTTGGATCTTTGGAGGCAACAGCAACAGTGACATTTTCCCTTTATCACAAGTTATATATAAGAAGAATATCCTTCTTGGTTGTTGCTGTCAGTAATCAATAGTGGTCTGTGAAGCTCTGCTAGCTCTTCTTTCAAATCTCAATACTTTTCAGTTTTCCCTTTCCTTTTCTGAAATAGTAATGGGGAAATAGATAACAATGGAGCATTCTTTAGCTGATACCACTGGATTTACAATTTGCAGGTGACGCCTAATCTTTATGGCAATCTCGTTGCAAATACAGCTGCAGGTATTGCTGGTGGCTCTGGAGTCATGCCAGGAGGTAATTTGTCGATATATTTTGCCTCCTAACTTATTACTTTATTGTAGTTTTATGTGCTGTTGGAATAACTGATGATAGAAAACACACAAAGTAGGTGATTGTGAAGCCAAATTGATGAATGATTATCATAGGTTTTCCTGATCTAATGTCTACTTCAAGGTCATGAGCTCATCCAAATGGATTGCTTTAAGCCACCTTAACATTGCTTGCTTTGCGAAATATTTGATAGAGGATCTCAACTAGGACAACATATATGAAAATAGGTGCTCTTTGCTGTGTAAAAAGTTTGGTGTTGGTGAATTTTAGTTGGTTTCTGCTTTTTTAAATTACCAGATAGCATTTGTGGATATTAAGTCAACACAATACTTGTATTCTTTTGATTATAAAATGAAAGGTTCATCTCGTGGCACCGGCTCCTTTGAGAGCCCAGTAGTGTTGGAGCATTTCAACGGGAGATTTGAGGTCATGAATTGAGCTATCAGTCTATTGGGAATTCAGGACAGCAGTTAATGGCCCATGGTGGAATTTTTTTTATTCTGTAGAATGTTGTGCTCAAAGTGACATTTGTGTGATAACCTTTGAACATTTGATGCTTCAAATGTTAAGATTATTCCCTACTAAGTCTGCTAATATGCCTAGATCTCTGGGTTGAATAAGTTTGCTGTTCACCAATCCTGGGTATCTTATGTCTTTGATGTAAAACTAGATGTTCACAACATCAGCACTCCTCTCCATAGCTAAATCCGTTCACATGATAATAAAAGTCCGGTGAATATATCTTATGTCTTTCATATGATGATGCTAGAGACAAGCGCTACTAGCTAGGCAAGCAGGCAAATGTTTATAGATGCACTGTAAAATTCTAATCCTTGGTGTGAATTTGGATCATTGTTTGCCTTCATTCATTTTAAAACATCTCTTTGGTTCTTAAACCACCCACCCCCCTCTCCTCCCTCTACATAAGAAAAGAAAGTTGGAGGAGAAAATTAATTCTTAGAAAGATTTTGTTCCACTTGCCCAAAGTTGTCTTTTTACATTCAGAATCACTGGGAATGCTAAGAATGAGAATCATTGTTGCAGGCAATGTTGGGGCTGATCATGCTATATTTGAGCAAGGCGCTTCAGCAGGAAATGTAGGAAATGAGAAACTATTGGAACAGAAGACAGCAAACCCAGTTGCGGTGCTTCTCTCTTCTGCCATGATGCTAAGACATCTCCAGTTCCCTTCTTTTGCTGATCGATTAGAAACTGCAGTCAAACAGGTAATCTCAGAGGGCCGTTACCGAACAAAAGATCTAGGAGGATCCAGCACCACCCAAGAGGTTGTTGATGCAGTCATAGGCGCTTTAGACTGACTGGGTCGATACTCATTTAGCTGCTCCTCTCACTAAAACATTTGCTGGTGCTGCTCAGAAGTTTCACCTTCCAGTATTCTTTCTTGCGCGTCTACATTTTTGGATTTTATGTCAACCACACTCAAGATTTTATCTTTTATTTCTTACGTTTAATAAATCTCAATCCCATATGATGAATGATGTTGCTATTTGAGTTATATACCTGTAAAGGCGAAAAGATGGTCAGATTCCTGAAGCCTAATTTGTATTATATTACCGTGGAAGTCATGGCAACATTCCAGGGAAATCGAATTTGAATATGGTTGTCTACCTTTTACACTGATAAAGACCACTCTGTATGTGTCATAGTTGCACAAGGTTTTGAAGAGCAATCAAATTTATGGATATATGCAAGAAGCAACCCTTTTCTTCCTTGTGGTATTGTCTGTTTGATTTGAGGAATTTGTTTCCTTAATTAGTATTTGATGTCTGCTGTGTATTTTGCATGTGGAATTCATTATGACTGCGCTGGCAGGGGTTTTGCTAGTATATGTGCGGATTGAGTTGCCTGCCTCAGTAGGGTCTCCTATCAATTGAGTTTGGTAACACAATTCATGTTCAAGAAACTCGTGAGAAAATGGATTTTCCTGAAAATGAAAATATTTTTTTGATCTTTTTTTAAGCTTGCGTGCTGACATAAAAGATGGACGAAGTATGTATCATCTTTATTCAACTAATTGGAGTATTAATCTCCATATTTTCACAAGAATTTACTGGGTTTTGTTGTTGAAAAATGAAGTGTTTCATCGATCAAAATCAAGAGCTAGCTAGCCCCACTATACTAGCAAGAATGCTTATCAGATTGCATAAACAGCCATATCAACGTCCATTGTTTGCATGTAGTAGAGAGAATAGGATTCAAAACAGCTTCTTCAAGAAGCTTGGATTTGCACACTCTACAACATGCTAGCTGGTAAACTCATTTCATTAATGCATCAGGAGAGATCCCGGCACTTCCATGATTCCTCGCATTTCTCTGCTTCTATATACCATGTATTGTAGCTTTCCATGCTATTCTCGTAATCATAGATTGAAAGTTGTCTTACGCACCTCTTCTTTTGTACATCAAAACTCTAATATCTAGCCACCAACAAGTTTAGAAAAGCCACATTTAAGCAAGATAGTACACCAAACAGATTTAAGAGTATAAGCAATTAAATAAAAAATAAAAAATTAAGGTGATCACGATCCTCATCAGCAGCACTACAAATAAGGCAATAAACACTGATATTTCTTCCCGTAAGAAGTTCCCTTGTAGATAACATGTTAGGAACACAAGCTAGGATATAAAACTATGTCTAGGAATGTGAAAGGATTCTGATTAAGTCCCAAAAATTCAAGTAGCTTAGGAATAAGGTTTCCGGGTTGGATAATCGATTAATCAATTAGTCCTTGATAAATTTATCTATTTTTTCTAACCAAGATAGTTAAGAGCTTATACTTCGTAAGTCAAGGTAGCTTGTAACTAGTACCTACAAAAGGTCTTATTTGGTAGAGGTAAGGACTCTCTGATGCTTAAATAAATATCTTTTTAGATAGAAAATACAATAATATTCTAAAGAGAAATACTTTGAAAATATATATGCAATAGAGAATAAAGATGGTGAACCTTTGTTCTGAAAGTCTTATGGTATATTTATATTCCACGAGTCTTGTTCTTCTGTGAAGATGAGTATTTGGAGTGTAATTTTATCCTGATAGCATTTAATGAGGTATAAATATTCATTACATCTATATTAAAGTTTGATAAAAATATGGTGGGTTACTGAAGGACTTTTTTACACCAAAAAGGTATAGGAAGATTATGGTTCAAAACATCAAATATAGCTGAGCCCATGGTGGCCGAGCTATTCCCTTAGGCTAGATCCGAGGGAAGAGGGTCATTCTATTATGCGTGCCTCAAGGAGGATGATCATTCCATTAGACGTGCTCAAGGGAGGATGGTGGGCGTGCCATGAGAGGATAATCATTCCCTTACCTTGTTCCTATAGATAAAGATGTGCAGGCACCATAACAGAATGTTAGGCACTGCATCTATTGATGAGAAATGTTAGTGCCCGTAGGTGATTGACGAGAAAGGTTGGCGGGTGATAGCCATTGGCGATAAACACAAAAGATTAGCGAAGCATAGTTGGAGAAGTAGGTATGCGACTTCATGCTGACTTCTTAAAGGTCGTAACACTACATTGTATTGTGTACCACCAATGTTTGGCTATTTGGTAATGAGCTTAAGAGTTGGGTCAAGGCCTATGATTTAACAAATATGGAGATTTGCTTGGGTGAAGGCCCATTAGAGGACATGATTGTCCATAACACACAAATTTGTTGTCTATGTTGGCTTGGTTTAAATGGATAATGCTTTCGTTTAGCGGTTATTCAAGTTGTCTATTTTTTTTAATTTTTTTTAGCACACGGATAAACTTCATTTATTTCTAATTTTATTTTTCACTTATCATCAACATGACGTGAATTATTTTTTAACACCATAATCATAATCATACTACCGTATTTTTTTCAAACATAGCAACCATATTTTTATTTATCAAATTCCGAAAACTATTTCTTATTTAAAATACCGTTGAATTTTTTTTTTATCTCTAATATACTTGATGTAAAATAAACTCATAGGAAGATAGAAAAGCAAAGAATATATTAAATAAAATAATATGAGATTCAAAGTGTTTTTTTGTGCTACTTTATTGAAGTGTTCGATGATGAAAGATATCAAATCCCTAAGAGTTGGGTCAAGGCCTATGATTCAAAAGTGTTTTTATGATCTTAAGATTTTTTTTTTCTTTTTAAAATCGATTAACCGGATTCACTTATCATTATAAATCAGTTGACCGGTTGAGTCATAAATATCACATTTTAATTATGTTGTGCTTTAGAAATGTAATATTTATAAAATATTGCTATTCTAAAACACGATAATTATCTTATCGCGCTTAAAAATAACAAACAACATGATGAAATTATATTATTTCACCTTTTTTTTTTTTTGCTTCTATATCAATTCACTTTTTTTTTTCCTTTTAATTTTGTGTGATAACAGCGCAATTTAAATGAGCCCATTAAAGTGATAGATTCATCAAAGCCTGATTTTGATAAAAAAATAAATAAAAGAAAGAAAAAAGTCAAGCCCAATAGCTAGACAAGTGGCACCAAATCTGTCGTACAATCAATTTCCACATGCGTGCCCCACGGTACACGGATCTACACAACAGCTTACAAAAATCATTCTAGCGATAGATAAAGTCTGCATGTATATCTTCTTATGATGGGCTCCACCACTATTAATCATTCTTTCCGACCTTCACTTCTTTGTAAAAAAGCTTAAAGATTTACATCGCTTTCTTTATTACTTTCACGCATACAGGTAATTACTTTTTATTCACAATTACAATCAAGCAGATACCTGGTCACAGTGTTCTTGGCAATTTTTTTTATTTTATTTTTATAAAAATACTGTCCTTTTGCTCTCTTTGTTTAGGTCGCCCTAGAAGATTTATTAATGCGGTCCATTTGTCACTTTCTTTCATCTCATCGTTAATTCTTGACAAAATGTCGTAAAACACTTATCCAAGACATCTCAAGTCACATGTTAAGAACCAATAGTAAAGTGGATGAATGCTATGAACATTCTTGTATATTATTTGAGGTTTATCCCATCAAAACATGATAGCACTACTAAGGAAACTAAATTCTAGATGCACCTTTGAACAAATGCTTTAGTACCTTCAGTTTCTTGAAAACTCCAAAATGAATCTCTTCTTCAAGAACCATAAACACTTAACTCGCTTGCCATCCACTTTCAACAGATTCGTCAGTTCAAATTCAAGTAAACAACCTCGAGCACTGTTCTCAAGCTTTGCCAGTGATCTTCTTGAACCAGACTCATGGAAATCAATGGAGGGTCTTGTACGTTGCAAGGCAAATTATGCCCCTTTGTCTCCTATAAGCTTCCTGGAGCGATCTGCTACAGTTTATAGGGACAGAACTTCAGTTGTTTATGGTTCTTTGAAGTTTACATGGGCTGAAACTCATCAACGTTGCCTCAAACTTGCCTCTGCTTTATCCCAGTTGGGAATTTCTCGTGGTGATGTGGTAAGTCTGTTCTTCTGCTTATTTTTTTTTTTTTCCAGCAGTGGGGTTTGTCCGCTGCTTTCCACAGGCTGCTCCAGGTCACACCAATACTTTGATTCTGACAAGGATTCACCTTCTGGTTTTTTCTCCCTTTTCTTTTGTATATAATTACCCTGTTATTGAGAGTATATTTGATCTTGTGGGTTACAATGGTATGACACTTTCTTGATCATTGCATGGTTACATAGATTTCTAGGCAGTAAGACTTTTTTGGGTTGTTATTGAAATGTTAGTCGGTTCTGTTTGATATGGTTTCACTGTTTTACTTGGCATGGTTCAATAGCTCTTGTCGGAAATAATTCGAAAATAGCATCAAGCATGGTGCATTTGATTGAGTTAGATAAAGGCTTACTGAATGCTACAGTCACCAAGCGTTATTATAGAACATAGACAACGAGGACATGGTATTTTAATTTAATAGGAGATGACAGTCTCATTAGACGAGATTACAGTGGGCTTCCCAAAAATTTATTCATCACTAATCAGCAAAATGGAGTAAAAGGAGATATTACTTTCAATCTTGTCAGCTTGAGATGTTCTGTTTTGCGTTGTAGTTCTATCATACTTTTGGGAGTGAATTTGTTTATTTTGAAGGTATTAGTGGTTGAATCATTAATCATATATGCTTACCTTATCAAGTCACAACTGTTTTGATGTCTTGAGACTGTATAAATTTAATCAGGTTGGTGCTCTGGCCCCTAATGTTCCAGCAATGTATGAGCTGCACTTTGCAGTTCCAATGGCTGGAGCAGTTTTTTGTACTCTTAATACTCGCCATGACTCGAATATGGTGTCTATCCTACTGAAACATTCGGAGGCAAAGATTATTTTCGTGGACCACCAGTTACTTGATATTGCCAGAGGAGCGCTTGATCTTCTAGAAAAGACAGGGACAAAACCACCTATGGTGGTCTTGATTTCTGAATCTGATGTTTCTTCTCCCACTGGCTTCAGTTCAAGTAGTTACGAGTATGAAAGCCTCTTGGCAAATGGACACAGTGGATTTGAGATCAGGCAACCGGAAAGCGAATGGGATCCTATCAGTGTAAATTATACTTCTGGCACAACGTCAAGGCCCAAAGGAGTTGTTTATAGTCACAGGGGAGCATATCTCAACACCCTTGCGACGCTTTTCCTCCATGGCATTGGTACAACGCCTGTTTACCTTTGGACTGTGCCCATGTTTCATTGCAATGGATGGTGCCTCACTTGGGGTATGGCAGCACAGGGTGGTGCTAACGTATGCCTGAGAAAAGTCTCTCCAAAAGACATATTTGACAGCATTGATCAGCACAAGGTGACACACATGGCAGGAGCACCGACTGTCTTGAGCATGATTGTGAATTCAGCAGTTAGTGACAAAAAACCCCTTCCTCACAAAGTGGAAATTATGACAGGGGGTGCACCACCACCCCCTCAAATCTTTTTCAAGATGGAAAAGTTAGGTTTTGGTGTATCTCATTTGTATGGCCTTACAGAAACTTATGGTCCAGGGACTTATTGCTCATGGAAACCTGAATGGGATTCACTTCCTCTCAATGAGAGATCAAAGATGAAAGCTCGACAAGGGGTACAGCATCTTGGATTGGAAGATGTTGACGTAAAGGATACTTTCACCATGGAAAGTGTACCAGCAGATGGTAAAACGATTGGAGAGATTATGCTCAGAGGAAACACTGTGATGAGTGGCTACCTAAAAGACTCGAAAGCAACTGAGGATGCTTTCAGAGGCGGCTGGTTTAGAAGTGGGGATCTTGCTGTGAAACATTCTGATGGATATATTGAAGTGAAGGACCGAGCAAAGGATATTGTGATTACTGGTGGAGAGAATGTATGCACACTTGAAGTAGAAACAGTTTTGTATAATCATCCAGCAATTCTCGAGGTCGCAGTTGTTGGGCGGCCAGATGACCTCTGGGGACAAACCCCTTGTGCATTTGTGAAGTTAAGAGAGGGATTTGACGTTGATGCTCAAGATATAATTAAGTTTTGCCGGGATCGTTTGCCACATTATATGGCTCCCAAAACTGTCATTTTTGAGGATTTGCCGAGAAACTCTACTGGAAAAGTGCAGAAGTTTATTCTGAGGGAGAAGGCAAAGGCATTGGGTAGCCTCTTTAGGTCAGAGACACAAACCACCTGCTGATGTTTGCAAAATTATTGCAATCGATAAATACAGCGATGATTATTTTTATCTAACAACTAAAGAGAACTTTCTAGCATTTGGATTGATCTTGAAGACCCATGTAGTCAAAACTAGTTGAATGTGTGATTTTACAGGGGTTTTGCTCATGTTGTGGCTCATGCAGGATGCTTTCCCATTTCGACATGGACGATGCATGGATAGACGATAGAACCACAGTATATGTAAGTTCAATCTTCACCCGTAATCGAAAGCATATGCGTAGATAAAAACTAGTATCTTGAGATTTACTCAAATAAATTCATAGAAGTTTATTTCATTATTCTTTAATAATGACTCCTTATTACAATTCTTTTAGGCTACTTATATATTAGAAAAAATTTCTAAATAAATTTGAAAAAATAATAATAAAACTATGATCTAACTAGTAAAAAAATTCCTAAATCAATTAGAAAAATAAAAAAAAAATCCCATTTAGTAAGGATTTTGCAATTTACTCACATAAATTCATAAATAATAACTCCCTGTTACAACTCTTCTACACTACTTACATATTAGTAAAAATTTCTAATCAAAGTTGGAAAAATAATAGTAAAATTATAATCTAACTAGTAAAAAATAATAATTCTAAATCAACTAAGAAAATAAAGAAAATTCCAAATAGTAACATCTAGCCGAATTTGAAAGCCTTTCCGAGCTCCGATAATAATAAAATCTTAACCCTATAAAAAAGAGCAAGATGGTGGTTTTTGTTGTTCCCGCGAAGCGAAGATCATTCACTTAGCAAAGGAAGTGAGTCAACCTCTTTGTGGCTTCAACCAAACACTTTTTCTCATTGGTCAAGCTTTCTACAAAAAAGGCGATGGTGGTTCCAACAAACCGGGCCGGAGAGAGCAAGAGTGATTTGAACAAGAGTCTTGATAATCTACTGTCAAAATTTTAATTTGATGAAATGGTCGGATAATTCAAAATAAAATAATTTAATTTTTTTTTAAAAATATTTTTAAAACACAACTTTTAGTAAACAAGAACTTGTATAATAATCCCAGCACTATTACAACAACTTTTCACCATTACTTTTCGCATATTCTATCAAACATTTACACCTAACAGCATTAACCTAATGGTCCAACACAATTTAAAATGTGAAAGGTGGGCATGAATGGAACTCTGCAGCAAGGAAACAAACACAGTAACAACAGTTTGTTTCCACTTCCCAGCATTGCTTAGACATGACATACGGAGACATTGCCGTGCAGCAATGTCGCAAGCAACAAACAAGAAAAGAAGAAGGATGACACTGTGTTTCAATTGGTTTGGAAATCAACATTTATAAGAGAACAACGAACAAACAAAATATCAAAGCTGGACAGCAAATTATAAATCAACTTTCGGCAGTGAAAGAGATGTATGAGAACATGGCAAACATTGAAAATTGAAATCGGAAAGAGCTATGATTGAAGAGAATACAATACGTAATTCAACATAATCAAACATGGAAATCAATGTACATTCCATTTCTAATATAACGAAGCATATAAATCTATACCGAACGACATTACACCTTTATAAAGTCTTCACCTTCAACAGATTACAATATCTTCCCCAAGAACAGCATGCTTTTTATTTATAAAATGAATAACTCTATTTGAACTTTAAATTGAACAATAAGACAAACACTAAGTTTATTTTTGGAGTAAACGATGACATATTAAAGGTGGGTAATTTTCCCTGGTTACCTACACGATCTGGGTTGATGATATGTAGCTCAGGGCCTGCAAGTTTTTTTGATGTCCGATCTGGGAAGAATAATCTCACTTCTAGACTCTCAGAAAACTTTGACATAAAAAAATACAGTGATAAGATTTTGAGCATTGACAGCAGCCGAAAATACCAATGGGAGTGTTGCCACAATTAGAAAATAGTTATTTAATTCATTTTCTGTCCCTGAATAATTTCTGTAGTTGAAAAAGAAACAAATATTGTCCTTCGACCATTTCATAGCCAACAATACCATAAGTAGCCAAGAAAGAAGAAGATACATTATTAGAATAATATGATAATGCGAAGAACATCACTTCATAGGGGTGTTACTTACACTGTGGCTCGTGCAGGATGCTTTGTGACATCAAGACGGACAATGTAGGGACTGACAACGGAACCGCAGTATATATGGTTTCCAATCCTGATCCCACTTGAAATCAATGCCAAACCCGGATCATAGTAATGCTCCGTTGGTTTTCCTTCCAAATCTACGATGAAAACACCACTATTCTTCACCACATTAATTTCCCCTATGTACTTCGTATAGATTCCCATAAGCTTCCGAAGAAAAGGATGTTTGAGTGCTAGGTCCAGTGCAACTGTGATTCCCTGTTGTATTTTTGCAGCAACATTAATGGTGTTATAAACAACAGTCGTCATACTATAGAGGTCTCTAAGTGAAGGGAAAAAGAAGATTAATGCAAGTGAAGAATAGCAGTAACGCAATTAAATTACCGAGGATAATGCAATATAGTAATGGCCATGCCCATCATGATGGATGTTATCAGGCAAGCCTGGCAAATTGTCAATGAATGTCTCTAGGCTCCCTTTTTTCTTTCCTTGTATGTAATATTTTCTACACCTTCTCCTGCAATAACCAGTTCAAAAAGGTGAATTATAAGAATTTAATGATAATTCATAGATAGTTGGTGGTGTTGGATAACCTATAAAATTTATTATCTCAACGTTTTGTTAGCGTATAGCCTTATCCCTTAGCGCATCTTTTAGGGCAAAACAAAAAAATCCCCTTATGAAAGCCAAACGAAAGAAAGAAATATCAAAGAAGCTAATTTCTCGAAAACTAGCATGCGTGTTTGCAAGAACGTAAATAAGATTACTCGGATCATACATGAATGTTTCACAGAAGACCACATATTGTTGATCTGGTGAGACCGCGACTCCATTAGCAAAGTAGAGGTCATGGGCCAAAACCTTGGTCTCTTTGGTAACTGGATCATAGCTGATTGCTCGACCATATGGCTTACCCTCCAAAAAATCCCAGAAGAACTCGAGCAGATTGTATTTATATGAAGCATCTGTAAAATAGATGGTGCCATCTTCTGCTATATCTACAGCATCTGTGAGCTTCAATTTTACACCCTCGGCCTCATCAGCTAGTAGCTCCACTTTACCCTCTCCACTTATCTTTAGCAGTCCCTGTTATACACAACATTATAAATAACAAGCCCATGCGGTAATTAACGTAATACCAGTGCTACACACAAGACATTAGTAAACTTGTATTAAAAACATGAGAAAAAAATACATTGAAAAATGATCATATACTCAAAGTTGATTTCAAGACAATTAGACTTATAGACATAAGACTAAATATAAAGATAAATAAAGCTAATTTTCCAAAAACTATAATGATCTTGAAAAAAAGGTCGCATTCGCTCATACTTCTCCGAGGGAAAAGTGATTTCATTCAGAACATATTATATCACTCCTAAGTAGTTGGCTAGTTGTCACATTCTTTACCCTTCTAAGCTTTCTTTCTATTTGTCTAGGATGAAATGCGAGATTAAATTCATATGAGTTATTAGAGATTAAATTAAAAGAAAATTGACTATACTGGATGTGAAATGAAATTCAAGATTCAATTGAAAAATTAATATTGATTAAAAAATTAAAACAAAACAGAAGAAAAGAAAAAGAATTGGCGCGTGGCGTAAACAAACCAACATGTGAACCGTACTATCATTTAAATTTTATTTGAGAATATGATTGAAATCGTGTTTTTTTAAATTTTAAATTTTGGTTTTTTTTTTTAAAAAATTTCTTTTCTCATACTATTTCTTCTTCTCTGGAAAGAGAAGGGTCTCTGTTTTTTTTTTATTTTCAATTCTAGTCCCTTTAGTTTTAATTCATTAGAAAACGAGAAATT